>Ga0126343_10000376_pt1 | contig 16524 bp, 12 predicted proteins | sample Cyp2metagenome_FD_92531 | JGI IMG/M metagenome (GOLD analysis project Ga0126343, IMG submission 92531) | Coral microbial communities from Lord Howe Island, Old Settlement Bay, Australia - Cyphastrea 2 metagenome | ecosystem: Host-associated > Invertebrates > Cnidaria > Coral ...
AAGCCAATCACTGTGAACTAGGCATCATTGGAAAGATCTTTTTCTCCTGCAGAAGTTGAGTATAGATGGTGCCAAATTTGGTCAAAGGTGATGACGTCAGAAGTGGAAGAAAGGCCAAGGCTCGTCACGGGCGGTTACGGGCGGCACAGGCGTCAATGGGTTAATTGAAAGGAAAAAGGATATTTTTTGCTAATTTGCCGACTGCTTTTGCTGCATAACCCTGAAACGTCCTTTGACCTGTAGCTTTTATTACACTGGAAATGACGCGAATTCGCACTGTTGGGCAATTCATAACAGCCTTGGCAATTTGGGAAGGGACTCCGTGAGCTGATGCCTTACCAAGAGTCTGGAAGGAGCCAACCAGGGTTTTGTTCAAGTTTTAACTCGAATAATGTACAATCATGTAACTTCACAATGGTGCTATCAGAGCATCCAGGTTTTGACAAATTGAGCTAGCAGTGGATGTACGTAAGAAGTACAAGCGGCAGGATAGGAATAAAGGTGAAGTTTCCGTAGAGAACCGAAACTGTTCGCAGCACTCACTCGCACGTCTTCATTGTTTTATTTTCGTTGATACGTGACTTTGAAAAACAAAATACTCGCAGAAACATTTTCAAAATTTCCGTCAGTCTTACATGTTATCGACATATCGGATCGAAATACACCAATCACAGCCCACTAGCATGATGTAGGGAAGGTCAGAAGGTCATGCTAGTGGCTGTGATTGGTGGATTTCGATGTGATCTGTCAATAACACGTAAGACTGACGGAAATTTAGGAAACGTTTCCGCAGGTGTTTTGTTTTCCAAAGTCGCGTATCAACGAAAATGGTGATAATATCGTCTCCAGATCGTCTGTGTTTTCATCACGTGCAAGTCTTTTTTCCCTCAGCTGCTCTCTCTTAAGGCAGTCAGCAGTTCCTGTTTGATTTCTCACAGTTTTTTTGCTGCTCTTTCGTATTTAGTCAACTGCTGGAAACACTGTCGGCAAACAAACAAATTACTGTCTTGGTGGTATTTCTTTTGATGTCAAATTCTAGCGACGATTGAATTATTCCAGCTAAATCAGTGGACATTTTACGAAATAGATAGACCTTATTTTTACTGGTAGGGACAGATGAACAACTAAAACACTTATTGCTGCTTTCCATGACTTTCTTATGTGCCTCTCCCATCCCTTTCCATAACATGTCGCATGCTACAAGGGTTTTCCCGCAAAAGGAAACATAACCTCTCCTGTGATTGGTGCCGCGCACACAATGACAAATAAACGAGACTCATTATTGGTCCAAGCAAACAACAGCGCGAAACAAAGAGAATGAATGTTGCGTGACTCCGGCCTGAGTAGCTGCGAAGGAGACTACCAACACAGACGAGAAAGCAGAGAACAGCTAGACTACTAGAATTCAGCCCATAATGACATGCTTACCAAGCAATGAACAGGCTGCACGCATATGGGACAAGATTGCATGTACTAAACATATGGAGTCAGATGCGAGACTAAATTGGCATTTCGAGTCGTCGAGTCGTTATTCCGGTTTGTCTCATTGTGTACTGAGTTTGTCTCATCAACTTCGCAGGTCATCTCGTCCTGAATTGGGCCTAATTGCCTCGTCACCGACGAGTTCGTCTCCTCAACTCCCCAGATTGTCTCGTCGTGATCAGACTTGTCGCCACCGTGTTCGTCTCCTTGACACGTAAAACTGACTCATTACTCATCACTCCTCTTCAACTTGTCAAGTGCAGAGTTTGTCTCGTCGAACTCTGGTATTGTGTCGTCGTGGATCAGCTTCATCTCCAGATCTCTAACCGACAAAGTAAAAAACAAAGTAAGACAGGCCTGTGCGGACTCCCTGTGTGGTTTTTGTGGTTGCGTGGCATTATCAAAGCCTTCAAATTATAGTTTTGCTCTACCGAGCATGTCTCTCAGTGATTTTTCTCATTTGTAAGATATGATCGGAAGGCTGATTTTCTATGAGACTCCAGTGTTCCATCACGATTTGTTTAAGTTTCTTTATCGCAGGGTGGTATGTAGTGACAAAAGGCAATAGTCTCTCGACAGTTTTTTCGGTTTTGCTTTTTAAGAGCCGATTGTCTTGAGTCAAAGGTGACCTCTGACAGCAACCTTTTTATATATTTCTTTGGATACCCACATGCTTCGAGGCGTGCTTTGAGGTTTGCAAGGTACTCTTCAAATGTTGTTTTTGACGAGTTTGTTCTAAGCAGTCTTATTGCTTCGCTTTTGATAAAGCCTCTTTTTACCCCCAGAGGGTGGCACAACCTAAAATGGGTATATTGAAAGGTTTCTGTCGGCTTGTAGTGAGTTTTGATGTCTAGGATCAGTTTTTCTGTGAATAATAATGATAATGTTTTATTCAGCTCATATTGGTTTAACATTTGAATTAAGATTCTTAATACTGTTTTTGTAGATATTTTCCTTCTAATTAGTTAGTCAGGTTGCGAGCTGGGGAGCTAAGTGAATCGGTAGGTTTACTAGTCAGCTCTCTCCTTTGAACACCACTGTATCCAAGAAGGTTATTTTGTTCTCTGATATTTCAGCCGTGAATTTTATTGTTGGGTGGAATGCATTGGCGTGTTCAATGAAACGATTCACTTCATTTTTTTTCATTTCTATACTGAAGTGTTGATTTATCGCCTCACCTCCAGTTCGCTTCTGCTCTTGAAATCACTGGATTAGAGCTTGTTGATTGCAGATTGTTATTGTTATTGTCATTTGGTGTAGGTGTTGAGGATATGGCTTCGATTTTGTTTATAGCGTTTTCTAAGATTCCCCGCAACTCCTCCATCTTCCATGTGCTTCGTACGATCTGATCCCAGCCTCTACCTATCAACTCAGGATGAGTTGATTCCAGAGTTCGACAGACAGACTCTGCACTTGACAAGTCGAAGAGGAGTGATGCGTGATGACTTGGTTTTACGAGTCGACGAGACGAATAGGCAGGACGAGATGATCTGGGAAGTCGATGAAACGAACGTGGTACACAACGAGAGAAACCGCAATAACGACTTGACAACTCAAAATGCCATTTAGTCTCGGATAAACAAGAATACCCCTGACCAATGTCCACCTCAGGGGTCCCTAACCCGCCTAGAGGATCACAGAGAGCCCCTAAGTAGGCAGCCGCAAAAGTGGGGTGCTGAGATGCTGAACAAGCCAAGTAGGAACACAGCCAAATGCACGCCTGCAAGTTGTTGTAGCAAGCCGGGGAGGAGGGTGGACCCAGAGAGAGGACTTCATCTAAATAATGATGAAGGAAATCAGCACCATGGGGAGATGTCAGCATCCACTGGACCACCTCTGTGATAGCAGTGACGTTGTAAGGTGCCGACTGAAGACCGAGAAGGGGGAGCCTTGTCCACGTAATATTGTTTCCGCCACGTCATACCAAACAGTAGGCAATCCAATAGCCGAACAGCTATGTAGTGGTAGACACTAGCCACATCAGACTTCGCCAATACATTCCACAGCCTCGGACCATGATGCCATCAATAAAAGCGATAACTGTGATGTACTGGACTGAAAAGGCAGAATTTGAATGCAGTCATAACACTATGACCATGATCTGGAGAAAAGAGGTCAAGAATCAAACACCCCTTTCCCGGTCGGTTGCTCTTTGGAACCACCCCCAAAAAAACAACTGGCTGGCATGCAAGTGCGTAAAGAGGGGGTGAGGTGAAAGGACCCATAACCTGGCCACATGAAACTATTCTCAAGGTAAGCGTAGATGACAGAGGACAGGTGATCGAAGGTTGAGTGTACGGAAAGGATGCAAATCACAAGGAGACTGACAAGGCCTCAAAGCCAATTTGAATTCATCCCAAAAACCATTAAAAGTAAGCTGCTGCCGCCTGATCAGGGTAATCGAACAACTCCACTTGGAACAGGGGCCGCTGTAACAGAAAGACCAGATGAACTGGCGCTAAAAGTGAATACAAATGGACAGAAATGGACATGCCAGGCAAATCCACAGAACTGGAAGGCAGTCCACAAGGCTGGCCAGCAGCAACAATAACATAAAATACGCTAGGTATATATGTACGCTGTTCCAAACACAAACCTTGTCACACAATGGGGTCCAAATTTTCATTGTGTGAAGAAATGCTGGAATAAACATGTCACGCCATAAACGGAGCCTCGATCTACTGAGCCAAGTGGGCCAAGCAAGAGCCTGGGGTGGGAGAAACAGCGGTGAAGGTAGGCACAAAATGGCAGCAATCTATACCTGCAACTGAGGAAAGCGAGCTGGTAGCATCCAAGGAAGAGCTAGAAATTACGCGGGAAAACAATGCTGGAAACAAGGGGAAGAGCCACGCTGAAGAACGAGTGGTGAGGTTCTCTGGGCAAAAAGCAGCAATGAAAGTAGGGACAGACTGTCGAAGCACAAGGGCCACTGGTGAAGGTAGACACAAAATGACGGCAATCTCACCATACCTGCAACTGAGGAAAGCGAGCTGGTAGCATCCAAGGCAGAGCTGGAAATAACATGGCAAACAATGCTGGAAGCAGGGGGAATAGCCGCACTGGAGAACGAGCAGTGAGGTTCTGCACAAGCAACAGCGACAAAAGTAGGGACAGACTGTCGAAGCGTAAGGGCCACAGTGCTAGCGACTGCAATCTTGTAAGAAAGCAAAGTCCAGGGGCCCGAAGCAACCGCTGAAAATGGCCACTGATTCCTCCCAAAATTGAGGAGCTGACATAGAAGGCGTGGTAAGCAAGACCGTGGACAAGTTGCAGAATGTAGGATGCTTGGTGGGCATATGGAGAAAAATTGGGAAAAAAATTGAAAAAATTGGAGAAAACTAATGGGCCAACACACACGAATCGGGCAACAATGCAAGGTTACAGCAAAAATAATGCCTCCAATTCTTCCGAGAAAAGCACTGAAAACGGCTCCAGAAAATGCAAAGGAACTCAGACAAATGGTTCCTCGGGAAAAAATGCTGAAAAATGCCGAAGAAAACACTAAAACACTCCAAAAACTGATCAGGGAATGCCAAAACACTCCAAAAACTGATCAGGGAATGCCAAAACAAGCCACCAAAAAACGCTTATAAACGCCAACACCATGCTAACGACATGCTAATTACTACGCAACATGCTCCTAGTCGTTAACTAAGTTAAATAAGTATATTTAACCTCATTTAAAACTGATGTCTTTCATTATTCTCCTCTGATTTTACTTTAATAGTCTTAATATGCAGAAAGCATAAAAACGTAAATTAACTATGTCTTTAATGTTAAATAAATTGTAATTATAATTAAAATTGTTATTTAGTTATATGGATTGCATAAGTGTTTAATGGCCCACCTATCTGCAGGCCAAATAACATTAAAAAAAATGAAGGAAACTAAAGATTATTGTTGTTGTCTTCAAAAATATTCATATCATTTCTTGGGTGTTACAATCTCGTTTTTTTAGCAATCAGGTCAGTCTCAAGTCGTGATTTTTTTGACTAAGCTGTCTCAAATATTTGCAAGGGTTAGTGTTTGTTTGTTTCAAGTTCACATTCAAAATACTTTTAAGTCTCGGTCTTGCTATTTAGAAAGCCAAAATGTCTCAGGCTTGCATAGAAAAATGCTAGCCTGACCTTCTTGCAAAGTCTGATATTTACCATTTACCACCCCTGTGAGGTAAACTACATGTAGTTACATTATTATCTAATGTTAGCTTGAACAAAATTTGAAGTGTTATTTTGTTGCTGATGTAAGAGTGCCGTGGTAACAAGTTCCTTCTCATGGAGTACCACCCTGGAGTATTTATCAACAAGTGGACCTGCTGTGATGGCAAAGACAAGTGCACTCAAGGCTGTAAGGAGTCCTTTGCAGCACAAGAGAGAAATGGTTATCAAGGTGGTTCACATTTGATTGAATTATGATACTGTAAGCTTGCTATGCAAAGTTTTGGCTTAGATATAATGTTCTGGTAAATCGTTTTCACTGCATGTTCTGTACTATTAGAAATTCCTTATGTCAAAATTTAGATTTTTTGTGATAGATCATTCATGTGGTTTCTGAATTATTTTATGCCAAATTTCTTGAAATTCTAATGACTGGATTGGTTGCCATGTATGGCAAAAAAAAGGTATCAGCCATCCACACTAAGAGATTTTTCAAGTGTGTATTTTGATGTCCCAGACATGAACAGTGCTTGCAAGGGAACTTGAATTACTGGTATGTTGTTTTCAACAAGACATGCAATGCAACATTTGTTGTTTTCACGATTTTGTGACGTGAAGTTTGAGAAAAGAAACTAATTCTTATCTCTGATTTCGCTTTTATTTGAAATGAAATTCATTTTGATGCACCAGAAATGAAGAGCTTTTGCGAGTGAATTGTGGTAATAAAGGCATTACAAGCGACGTATCATTGCTCTTTTGATGATTTTGCGACAGGAAGTTTTAAATTTTCATATCTCTGGTTTATATGGCATAAGAAAGCACTTTAAACAGGAAAATGTTCCATTGTTTAAGCTCTTATTTGAAATTAATTTTGATGCCCCAGACAAAATGAGTATTTGCAAAAGATTTGTATGTTATGTTTAAGGGGCTAGGTCACCCAATTTTAGGCAATTTCAGCAATAGAATTAACTAAAATATCAAAATAATGTTTCAAAACTATAGAACTCTAACAAAACACAGGAAAGCCATGAAGGTGATATGGGTGGACAAAACTGGAGAGGATTAATAAAAATGAATTGCATTTGGGTAAATTTGAAAAATATTGGCCCACCTTTTTTCAAATTTATGGTATGTCAGTTTATACAGGTATCAAAATGTCATTTACACAGCTGAAAAATCATTCTTTGCTTTTATGTGGCCATGACTTTGCAAATGAAAGATTCTTGGTCTGCCAATGTGATGTTTAGAGGTGATAATTAGCAAAATTAAACAAAATTACCTAAAATAGCGTGACCTAGCCCCTTTCATAAAGACAAGTAACGCGTCATGTATGATAACTGATTCTGTAAATAGTTGAAGATTTTGCGACAAAAAGTTTTGAATTTTTGTATCTCTGGTTCTGCAAAGCATAAAAGTGCTTAAAACAAGAAAGGGTTAACATTTTGACCCATCCCACATAAATATTGCATGAGGAATTGTTGCCATGTTGTTCTGTGGACTCACTTTGTCTGGTGTTTTGTCAAACATTTGTCTGTTTAGCCACGTTATGTTTGACAAACATGATCAAGATTGCAACAGATAGCTCAAGGCATTTGAATGGCAGGCACTAGAAACAATTGAGCGCACACCTTACGAATGCCCAAATAGCTTTTGTTAAAAATCCACAAAAAAGGTGTTATTTGTACGGGAAGTTATTAAGTAAAAACAATTTTGCTGTCTTAACAATTAAGACAGCAAAATAATTATTATTCTAATTAGCCACTGACAATTCTTGTCGTCGCGTTGTCAAATAAGGAGAGGTTACGTGACAGCTAAGCACATGGTTTCACAAAGCACACACAAAAGTTGCCATCTTGTGAAATCTATGAATGTCTTTGAAAAAGAAAAGGAGAGATTGTGTCCCTTTTCTTTCGTCAAAGCCAAGACTAAAGAAAGGAAGAAAGCACTTAAAGCACCAGACCCACTTAATCTTCGAGCCAAGACAAATGGCTACGAGAAATCAAAGAACATGAACGCAAATCGGATATTAGTGAAAAGCAGGCGGTTGAAATTTTCCCTGAGCAGTTCTAAGATTTGGTTGAAAGAAGCTGAAGAAGCATGTTTGCAGTGTTGCCGGTGTCCGCCATGTTGAACTCTCAGCTCCTGCTCTCGATCACTTGTCTTTGGCATCTTTACAAACCTAGCCATTATTAAAGATAAAGTAATCAAGATGTTTTCATTTCTGTGTGTAAACTAGTTGAGAAGTCAGTCAAACGATTCGGTATTTACTAACCGCTAGGAATAAATTGTTGGACCAGTCTTGGAAGTGGCTTTTTCTCAACAAGAAAGTTACCCACACCCACGAAAATTTGTCGGTTTCTTGTTACCTGTCAAACTGCGATAATATTATTGTTCAAGAAAACTTATACTTTCTTTTACCGTGCCCAAATTCTTAATTAGCCAATCAGAAGCCAAGCCTTATGTCCTGATATACTACGATATCAAGTCACTGACCTGATATCCCGCGATATCATGGTCCCTTTCAAGTAAAGTAATGTTACCGTACAATAAACTTCAAAGAGGTTTTGCCAATAAACAAACAACTCGTAATTTAAGATTTCGCGAGTTTTTTGCGGTCGAAAGAAGGCGCAAAAATCTTTCCTGCCAAAACTAAACTGGAAGAAGCTTGCCAACTGCGTTGACAAGTACTTAAACAGTCAGACTGAAGCAATGGAGTCGGAATTACCTACATGTACATGCGAATTTGGGTATGGTAATTACCTAATCGTACCTTTTTGGTACGCTTCGGGGGCATATCAGGCTCGTTTGGTCTCACCATGGGTATTTTGGCTCGACTGCATCTTGTCAAAATACGAACCATGGCTCGACCAAACTTGTCTGATATGCCGCCGAAGTGTACCAAAAAGGTACGATTAGGTATAATTATCGATCAACACTTTATTTGCTTGCCTCCTAGGTGCCGCTGATCTTGTTGTGGTCAAAATTCTGACTATTTTTCCTTGTTTCTCGATGCGAAAATTTGGGCGAGTTGTGCATGCATTTTGAACTCCAAGTCAGCAGCCCCTGGACCAATTTGGCTGAAATTTGGCCAAACTGTTGTCAGATGAGTTACCTACAAAATTGTGTCTGTGAATTTTAATTCTTCTTTTCATTTCAAAGTTATAGCCTATTTTCACTGGCATTGGCAATAATTTCTCATCCCCAAATACATTTGCTTGTAAAAATAAAACAGACGCGTATTCCAGAAATTGGGGCACAGTTTTTTAGGCAGATGTGTGAAGAAATTAAAGCCGTATAATTTAATCATTTTCTTCCGTTTGTTTTTATTTTGGTGAGCATGGAACTTAAATGAATGAAAACAGTTAGTTTTGCAAAAACCTCTTTATTTTTATACCTTTTAAAGGGAATTGGCTGTAATCGTAATCACGATTATTCAGCTTTCAAAAAATACACGGTTTATAGGGTTTTGTGTTGAAACAGAGAGTGTGAGAACGATCCACATGCAGACGACCCCGGTGGGTTGGCTGATACCTTCAAACATTTCTATGATATATTTTAATGCTTTTAAAGTGTATATGACGCGAAGAATAATTTCAATCTGCTCATTTGAAAGGCCTTTCAAAATACAGAAGAATGGTGTCTTTCTTTTTGAAATATCGTTTTTCATTTTAGAGATATTGAGTCAGTGCAGACGTTTTTTATTAGGTAAATTAAAGCTGTGACGATGTTATACTGTTCGCAACTAAAAAATTACAAAATACTGAATAAACGATATCTCTAGAAATTTCGTGTCATATACACTTTAGAGATGTTTACTATCTGTTTATTATATGTTTACCCATTTGCCTGATTACATGAAAACATTCCAAGATGGCGGACCTATGGTGACTCACATGAGCTAAGCCGTCCCTCTTGTGTAACACGAAAGCAACAACTGAGGGCATTTTTTAAGTTGGCTTCTGTTTCTTAATGGAGAACATATCCAAGAAATGTAGATTTTTTGTTGACACCAATAACAACCTTGCACTAAGTTTAGCCACTCACTGAAGTTTTAGCCTCTTAAGTGCAGGTTTTCCTTATGAAATTCGTCTCCAAAGAGGCCCAAAATTTGATCATGGTTGCAGCCATTTTAAACAATACTCTGCAGCCCGGCCTCATTTTCGTGACATCAGTCCATCTAAGAGATTTTTTGGTGTGAAAGGTGAATTGTATATTATTTTATAAGGAGGTTGTGCGATTTTTTGTTAATAGTGGTCTAAAAAAAACAAAAGTCGATTTGTCATTAGAGTACTTAGGTAAACTGTAGAAACCTTCCAAATTCTCTGGGCCAACATCGGAAAATCTTAGGGAGACTTTGGTTCAGCTCCAAAAGTCTGTTGATCAACTTCGGAAACCATCAATAGTCTTTGGTTAACTTTCAGAAATCTTCAGATTGACTTTGGAAGTCTTTGGTAGTCTTTTTTGGTGAATTGTGGAAGCTGTTAGTTGATTTGGGGTTATGGAGGTTGATTTGATGGGAGGGGGTAACCACTTTTTTCCTGGGGTAGAGTGAACATTTGTACATGTTATTGTTTGCCAACTGATACTTGTAATCAAATTAAACAAGCAATTTACTGCTGAGATTTAATTGATCTGGTGGTAAAAGAGTGAAACTAACCAATCCAGGGGCTAGAAGCAGTTTTGATAGTCCTGGGCTAGTGTGTTAGCATTAGTATCAGCACTGATAGATGACATTACAATGTGGCAAGACCAAATTAGTGGCACACGAGGCAATAGCCGAGTGCCCACTGCGGTTTCTGATGTTCTTACCACATTTTGATGTCTTCTGTGATCTCTTGCTAAACAGATGCACAGTAACAGTAGTAGTCTCATCTCACATTTCATACATGGGTTGGGTGGGTGAGTGAGATAAAAAAATGGACTGATAGCGGCAGCCAGAGGCGCCTTCACAAGCTGACGTTCGATTTCACTCAATAGAATTGTAAACCGCCATGAGACATGATGTGATATGTGCGGTATATAAATACACATTCATTCATTCATTCATAACATGGAATCTATTTGTTTTACAACAGTAAAGAAAGCCTGTCCTCCAATTTATCATACATAAAAACCAATTAAAATGTAAGAATGATTTCACATATTAGATAAACACTACACACAGTCAGGTAATTGAATTGAAAACTCATCTTTGATTACTCAGACATGTAGCCTTTTTAAAGTGTAATATTGACATTGATGTATTCATTTCCATCTTTGTTATTTAAGGTGGAGGTTATACACAGAATGTGAGATCATCACATTTCATAACTTCACAGCCCTTGCCTCCAATCCCTGGTGCTGTGAGTATTATTTCGTGAAGATATATTGATGTTTGCTACATTGTATAGTTGATACATGTAACTGTTTGACTGGAATGCATTAACAGAAATTGATTAATAAATACCTATTTCATTAGTATTGTTATCAAATCACACAACTGTATGATCAAGGATTTAAATGGCAAAACTGCAACCAATCCCTTGGTCCTCTCTTCCAGGGACCACTTTGCACACTTAAATAGTTTTAACTGACACCACCTTGTGCATCTCTCTGTTCAAATGGGATGTATTCTGTATGGACATATATACACATCTGTATAATTTGTAATTCCTTAATGATATATAAGCATCATTAAACTTCCTTTATGGAGGGACTCCTATGATGCCTCCTACGAATTTTGCCCCAAGGCCAAAACTTTCTGGGGGCGACTATTCTTTATTATTTTGTACTTACAAATTTAAAAAAATCTTTATTTATGTTCTTTGTTGCAATCTGGTTGTGGGGCTAGAGTGGGAGGCAATCTATTCTTTGTAACTGGTTCAGAAAAATTTGCTCTTAAGCACTCGCATTTTCTCTGCAAAAAATTATTGTTACCTTAATTTATTTGCCTTTAATAATGATTCTAATAATGACATTATGATGTTGTACATGTACACAGAGTGAAGCACCTCCACCACAGCCTAAAGAAAAGAAAACACCCGAAAGGATTCCAGCTGAAGTTGTTGTGGCCATTTACGATTTCCTTGGAGCGGAACAGGGTGACTTATCTCTCAGCAAGGTTGTCTTATTGTTTGATTGAATTGTTAAACATATAACCTGAATGACCACTCTTTAGCAAAACAGTTTATTTAATTGGTTTTACATGTATCTCCGCTTAAAGCAGGTTTTCACTGGCCTTTGCTGTCACCTATTTGTAGTTGATGTTCTTAGGTACTGAATACTCAGTCCTTTTGTCACTCCATGCTGTTACCTACTACTATGATAATCTTATTTAATATTAAAATGACTATTAGATTTGTTGCGTTTGGCTGATTAAATTGTATGTTCATGAATAAAGTAACACAGCACTATGTTGATTTGCTTTCAGAATCAGTTTCAATTTTTCAAACCCCTAAAATTTTGAAGCTGTCCAATTTTTTACTTCATAATGTACTTGTCTGAGATAGGTGTTAAAATATTTTTGTCCTCTGTACACTGACAAATCTTTAAACTTGCAAATGACTACATAGAGTTTTGTGAGAAAGTAATGCAAATGATAATCGGCAATCGTTATTTAAGCACATTATGTGAAACAAAGCAGCTGCCTGTAACTAAACTACTTAAAGGCAGTGGTCCCTTTAACCTGGGACTATAACTTATTTCTTTCTTTTTCTGTTTATTACTACTATCTTAATTACATTTGTATGATCATTTCAATAATTATTTATGGGCGTGTTTAAAACACGAAATGGCGAAATGGTACTAAGGATAAGAGCCAAAGTTATAAGATATAACCACTCCGATAAAGTAATTGAACATATTAATAAAAGGTCTTGGCATTTTTAATCTTTTACTTGCTAGGTTGCATATGTGCACTGCACTACGAAGTCTACTTTGTATCTATTTGATATAAACATCCAACGTCACTCGGTTTCCGTGCAAAGTACATGTTTTCCAAATATTGTGTATAAACTAAAGCTTCATTGCGAAGTGGGTTTGGTTTAGCCTGCGAATACAGCCACCGAACATTCGCTCCCACTACTATGTGCAAACCTCTATCTTCGCGTTTCACATGTAGTAGCGGGAACTGATTGAGAGACGGCTGTATTCACAGGCTAGGTTCGGTTTTGATAATCCATTTCATGTGATAGCTGGAGCTCAGAGCATAGCGTCATAATTGCTGCTCGATGGTAAATACAAGATAAACAAATCGTTTTTGATCGTTTTCTTCCGATGTCAAAACAAAACGCCGCCAGTTTGTTCAAGAATACCCGAGGCGCCCTGTTAACAGAGAGAGACTGGAATCCAAATTAACCAGTGAATCTTTTATTTGTCTGGATTAATCTATTGACTATATCCGGCAACAGATTCGAACAGATGGAGATTTCAGGGAAACAGTAATTTTTATTTCAGTGGAACGGTAATCTTGCAACTTTGGCTCTTATCTTAAGTACCATTTCGCCTTTTCGCCCTTTCGTCATTTAGTCATTTTGCCATTTCATGTTTTAAACAATGTTTTTTGACTTTCTTTTAGGGAGAACATCTTACAATTGTTGATAAACAGCAAGATCATTGGTGGATGGCCAAAAATTCCAAAGGGTTCGTTTCTGTTTTAATCTAAGTAAGGTGTTTTTTTGAAATTTGTCTGTTGAAAATACAAGCATCAGTATTTTCCCACACATTACAAGGATATCCCAGTAGAACCCACATTCTGTTCCACTGTTATCAGGGTTCTCCCAAAAAATTAAAGTAAGCAAAGAATGACCCATAGTGGCCGGCACAGAGAACTCACAACAGGTCCCATTCAAATCCAAGGCATTTGAGTTCAGTTTTTAGTACTTTGTTGTAACATATTTTGCAATTATAGTTAATATGAGCTGGGAGAGTATAGAAAAACTGTATTTAAAGCAAGAAGATATCTGTCTGTTGAAAGACAAACCTCAGTCTTTTTCACACAAATTACAAGGATATCCCAACAAAACCCACATTCTGTTGCACTGTTATCATGGTTCTCCCAAAAAATTAAAATAATCAGAGAATGACCCATAGTAGCAAGAAGACTTCTTAAGAATGATCCTTACGAATATTTGTGTCTTGGAAAATCCACACTCAAATCCACACTCAGAACTACTGTATATGAGATGGTCATTTTTAACTCATTCATTGCAAAGCAGTGGATGAGTTATTGTGGAGATGGGGAAAACGGCGTTAGCAGGCATTAGCAGAAATCTGCATAGACGGAAGTGATGTAACAAATTGGTTGGATGTGAGCAACCTGCTGACCGAGTTGCCAACTTGACATGAATCTGCAGGAATAGCAAACATTACAAACGTAACTCGATGATTGCAAAACACTTCGAGGGAATTTATTGTATTTTGTAGGTATGTAATTCTTCAGTAAATAAAATAAGTCCCTTAAAATATTTCTGTTTTTCGAAAATGAGCCCACATCCTGCCTCCCCTGCAGGGGCTATTTTTGTCTTCCATCGGGATTTGGGTCCTGCGGCCATATTTTTGGGTAGGAATTTTCAACAGTGTGTGGCTTTCACACCTCACTTCGGTAAGTACATTCGCTCTATTTGCCGTTATTTCATGCGCTCTAAATCATACAACACATACACTAAAAGTGAAGCGACCGAAAGTCTCACTAAAACTGTTTTTAGAGTGTAAATGTCGATCATGTTCGACAGTCTCGTGTACATATATGAGTACAAGGCCCTGTGATACAATTGCTGGCTTATTGCATGGAATACCCTGCCACTTGAGTTAGTTCATTCTGACCCATTTCTAAACAATAGCCAAAACGATCAATCGCAAAGTCAATGATACTGGAGCGAAAACCCTGCCACCAGGATGCATATGAGATGACGAGCATGCTGATAAACAAAATCAAGGAAACAATCCAGGTAAGTAAACAAATAACTAGAAGATCTTGCTATCACCTATTTATTAATTAAAGCCAGCAACATGAAATTTACAAGTCGAGAGACTAGAGACAGAGCAGTCTCGACGTTACGGAATCGCGCCCATTGAAACACGTCGACTGAACATGCAAATTAGCGTCCAGAAAGTTAACAGGGCATGCGTAACCAGATGCAGAGATGCTGGGAGTTGTCAATCATTAAAATCTGGAGTGTATATCAATGTCAAAACCATTGTTCCTGAAATGTGCTTGCGAAGTCTTGATCTATTCATCGAGTAACAATAGACGTAATTTAGTAGGTTATCTTGATTTAACCGCTATTGTTAAGACATTTGCCACTTAAATTCATTAAACACAAGAGCTTTGCATAAACAAATCCATAAATCAGACGCAATGAAAAAACTTTTCGTATTTGTCTAAAGATATTTGTGAACGTCTCGGTCGGTTCAAACTCGCGTACGATAGCGCCAAATCATCAAACAATGAACAGCCAGTGCAAACACACGGGGACCTAATTTCTATCTTCAAAAACAGTCGATGCAAAACACCTGAAAACAGCTTACAATTTACTTGTCCTTTTCGCTGTATCCCATCTGTGAGATCCAGTTATTTATCGGGCAGCATGATCAAACGCACCTCAAGCTACACGACAAACATGACGGCGCTCGGAAACTACGGCGTCTATGAAAGCTCTCAGACAAACTCACAGAGCCTCAGTTCCTGTTGGAGATCCAACAATTAATAGCAGATTGGCGGCGGGAAACCAAAGTGATCGCTCCTTCTCAGTGCGATTTTCCAACTGACGGCCACCGCAGAAAAAAATATCGCTCTCACTTCGCTCTTTTACATGAACATCAAAATTAAAACAGCTTTTCTTTTGAAACAGTGTAAGCTTATATGATATTTCCAGACGGCTTGTGTTTACACACGGCTAGTGTTCATCTCCACGCGGCGGTCGCTTGTTGTGTCTTTTGTTGTGAAATTTTTTTCTCCTAGTTTTGCATAAGCGATCTCTGTTTCCTTCACAGCTAGCATTGATCGAAAATAAGCACATTTTTACACTTTGTAACAAGATTAAATTGCTCCTATTGTCTCGAACGGATTGAGAAGGACTCCCTCTTGGGAGTTCATGTTTGTGAAGTCAAAAGGAACCGAAAACGGCGGCAAACCTTTATGGGTGCGCAAATCATCCTGGGTACCCCACTTTTTTCGGCCGACGTGTTTCAATGGGCAGGATTCCGTACCTGCAATGCAATTAAAAGGCATTTTGCAAAAGAATAGAAAGGTGAGACCATAGCCTCAAATTAGTTCAAAGTCCTTAAAATACCATGAATACCTATTGTAAGCAGAAAACGTCATGTCTACCACTGGCTAACTTATGACCTGGTTTGCATCACACTTCAGCATAAACAATCTCAAGGGCGGTTGATTCTTTTATGCCAGATCACATCAGTTGTTTGGGACTCCTGACTACAGTTACATACATTGCAGCCTTTCTTAATATCAATGTTAACATAGCCTGTATAGTAATTAATATTAGCAGCTTTTCATAAATAATATTCTTATACATCAGACTCACTATGAAAAATCTGATTGGTCGAGAGAATTCAATCAATTCACAATAGCTTGTGAACTTGACATGATAAATGCAATATCTGCTGCAGATATTGCATTTATCATGTCAAGTTCAATGTCTGCCTGGTTACTAGGCCCCTTGGAGTGTTCTCCTCGGGTGTCTCGAAAACTCAGACCTCGAAACTTCAGGCCTCAGACCTCAGACCTCGAAAACTCAGACCTCGAAACCTCAGACCTCCAAAACTCAGACCTCGAAACTTCAGACCCCTTTAAAAACAAGAAGATCTGTCGATCTTAAAACCGCGCTTTTAAAAACATGATGAGGCTGGATTGGTAAGGAATAGTGTGGTAGCTGTTAACGAGAAA
>Ga0126343_10000377_pt1 | contig 16511 bp, 14 predicted proteins | sample Cyp2metagenome_FD_92531 | JGI IMG/M metagenome (GOLD analysis project Ga0126343, IMG submission 92531) | Coral microbial communities from Lord Howe Island, Old Settlement Bay, Australia - Cyphastrea 2 metagenome | ecosystem: Host-associated > Invertebrates > Cnidaria > Coral ...
CGAGGTTCCGTGCCGCTGCATTAGATGGGGAATACGTTTCCACATATTTTTTGGCCACATCTAAAGAGTGGTTTTTTAGTGGTTTTTCGTATCTGGCGTGGTACACTTAATTTTTCAAGCTATATTGTAATAAGTATATGTTAGGACACATTGTTGTTGTCGGATGACTGACTGACCATTCCTCAATAAACTATTTCACATTGAATGTCTTGTGATAGTGTAGTCAGAATACTTCCTTATATAACATGACACGAGGAAAGGATGAAATAAGTTTTCCCTTTTAAAACAATTCTAACCTGTCCTACATTGAATCACAGAAAGTTGAGATTGTGTAGATTCACTACCCCAGAGCACGTGTTGGAAAAGGGTTCAGATTTAAGAACAGAAAAGAATAGAAAGAATAAAAAATTCATAAAAATCCACATGACTTCAACTGTCTTCGAATTCATTACCCGATAGAGATGAAATAAAATCAATATTTCAGCTACTTTACCTTTCATATTGCGTCAACAAACAGCTTAGCTTAAATTAAAAGTGGTGATCAGCGCTGCGAGGCCAAAATCAACCATTGCCGGTTGATCTTCGGCAGTCCTGGGTTGTGAGAAAGTCGCAATATTGAAACCTAAGCTTTGATCCGATAGAAGAAAATTGGTTCGAATCGGGAGTAAAATTAATCAATAATAACACAAATAAAACGAATCCAAGGAAAACGACTACTAGTTCGAATAGTTCGCAGGTTCCAGAGAGCGTGGTATGAATAGATTGGGAGGATTTCACCGTATTATAGCTGTAGTCTGTGTTGCAACGTCCCCGCCGACATAGATTTCTGTTTCGCTCGCCATTCCTCTAGGTCTTAGTCCTTTCGCGGTCTAGGCAATGTTTTGGTTCTGCGTTAGCCAATCAGAGTACAGGAAATCATATAGTCAATTCTGGTGATGGCCCGGACTGTCCAATCGGCACTCGCAAAGCAAATTTTTGCGATAACTACAGAAATTCTCGCGCACTCATTGGCTAATTTTTATTGTCAATAAGCGTACAGACACATGAAGTTTAATTTATGCGACACGTCAACGAGCGAGAGCGGACAATTTAACAATTTGTTAATTTGCGTTTATTTAAAATGAAGGATGTTGAATCACTGTTGCTCGTGTTTAATAGAGTTAGATGACGATTTCGACGGTGACATTAATGGTGTTGTATGAGCTGATTCATGCGTAGTAATTCAACCAATATAACGGGTTATTTTGAGCAGCCTGTTCCCAGATATTTGCCGTGTGAGTTCAAAAACCACTTTCGAATTACGAAAAGAACATTCAAATCCTCCAAACCATACAGTTGGCTGGCTTAAGAAGTAGCTCCAGGCCTGTTGTAACTGCACATGGATGTACGAGTAACACCGATGGATCCGCTGTTAACAATTCATAAAAGCTACAGTGATGAGTGTTTTCCTCCATGTTGTACACGGAAATTACCGAACAGCGAGGCAATGGGATTGAGAATGGGTCGGGATGGTCAAATGCAACGGTCGATTTCGATCGGACAGGTCCAACCGAAAAAAAGTGGTCCACCTCGAAAGGTGGACCGTTTATTTCATGTCGGATACTCAGGGCCATCCCGTGAGATCGCTACCACAAGTCTCGTTGAAAGACAAGTAAGAGTGTGTTGGATGTCATGTATATCATTACTGTGCTGTATCCCCAGGAAATGAACAGGCATTCATTTCTATAGAATGAGGAGTAAGTACGTTGAATGCGCGCAAGAAAATCCGGCCCCTTCAAGCAGCAATGCCAGGCCTTGCATCACGTGTTACTGAATCCCCTTTCTGCCTGTACAAAACCCCGCTCATGTTGTGCCCACAATTTTCCAAATCCACCCTCAGTTAATCACAATACACAGAGAGGTCGAATTTACTGATGTAGTTCCGGCGTATACTAGGATGATGTCCAATAGTATTCCTATTATTTTAAGTAAAACTTTACCAAAGTCGGAAAGATTTCAGGGCATTCATTTATTTCTGTTGATCATAGCAGTACTGTATACAGCTATCGGCTAATACTTTTACAAATTTGCGACTTAAGTTCGCTTCCTCGAAACATATTCATCATGTCGGCAACAAATAGACCTGAACAGGAGCACCCAACGGATCGTTTCGGTGAATTATCTGTTCGGAACGCCTTTGATCCCCTGTGATTTTCACAAGAGACTTGTCACTTCGAACTTCGTTATATGAGAAATTTAATGTCTGTTGTTTTCGAATTGTTAAAAATGTCGTTTTGCTCACCGAAAAAAGGTCAGCTATCATTTACGGTTTTCTGGAAATGGACGAAAAAGCCCTAATAAATTCGAGAATGCTTAAAGTGCTACTATGATCGAATTCTCGATATCCTTTTTTTCACATTTTCGTACACAATAGGTTTGTCCAAGATACCTTGCCAAATTTCAATCTATTACGAACAACAGAACACATGTTTCCTTTCTTTCCGCGAATTTACGGCCGCCATTAATTTTCCTTGTTCCAAGTCTTGCTTGAGAATTGGAGAAAATGACGTCATTTTCTCAAAAATACCACACGGGTTAAATTATAATAACAATTAATGTTGAAGATTGCACGAATATACAAGCCAAAGCTTTTGTTATTCTAATAATGGTCTTAATTGCCAAAAGATAAAAGTACATATCTTTTGTTACATTATACACTTAATTAGAAAAAAAAACTGCCCTGAAAATTACACTAGTTTAACTACAAATGCATGATAAAAACTTTATAGTGACTACATTATTTTATGTTTAAAAATCAGTCTATTTACAAAGGATGTCATGAATCGTTCTGTGTTAACCTTGGGGTGCACACACTATGTTCTTTACGGAGATTATAGTTATTCTCCTTTTTTGCTGGTAAGTTTGTGGCTAGTGGATGGTTATCTACAGAGGTAATAACCTTTAAAATCTTACAGTCCTGTTTATATAAAAGATCTTTAATGGAAACAGGAAAGGAAACGAAGCGGCGCTTGTGACAACGATCTAGAAAATGTTGCATGATATTCAAATCTGGTTCTGACGCTCCATACACACTTGACAGTATTGCTCCTTTCTAAGGGACCTTAAAACATGTAAACATCTATTTGCTTTGACTAATTTCTGTCTTACATGTTCATTGAACTTGCAGTTACTTTGTATAGGGTGACTCCTATTAAAGACAAACTGTTACACTCTGGGATATTGCAAATTTGCTCATATTGCGTGTTATTGTACATTTTCCTAACAACGAGTTCCTTGCATTTACTAGTGTTACAGATCATATTATTCTCTTTCGACCAATTTAAAAACAGTTCCACTAAACGGTGTGATGGATCAGAATTACTACTTACTGGAGCTATGATAGTGGAGTCATCGGCATATTTAAAGAGAGCAGGAACGTCATTATAGAAAATATTTAAGTCATTAAAGAAAAACATTAAAAAGGTATGGGCCGCTAACACTTCCCTGAGTCGTACCCTTGTTGACTGCCTTCCAAGTACAAACACGGTTACCAGATGACACACGCTGTTGTCGTTCATGCAAGAAACTGTGGTACCAGTTAATTACATAGGGGTTTAGCGGTAGCTGCTTAAGGTACTTAAGCTTTGCAGAGAGTAGAATGCTGAATCGAATGCTTTGCTAAAATTCATAGTAAAGATGCGAACTGCCTTACAGTGTTGACTTTATGAAAACTGCTATGCTGATTGTTATTATAATTTCAACCCGTGTGGTATTTTTGAGAAATTGACGTCATTTTCTCCAATTCTCAACCCAGACTTGGAACAAAGAAAATTAATGGCGGCCGTAAATTTTCGGGAATAAAGGTCTAAAAAACATGGGTTATACTGTTCGTAACAGCTTGAAATTTGGCAAGATATTTTAGAAAGACCTATTAACTTAGAATAACCAAACAGATAAAGTGTTTTTTTTAGCGCAACCTACATTAACCTTCAGAGGTTTAAAAGCACTCCAGATAGCCTAAAACAGTGTTTAAAAGCTTTCGAGAGAAAACAGTCGTCGGCTGCCCCTGACTGAAGGATTATCGTCCAAACGATTTCTCCGATGGGCGGAATGTGGCACGCATCTTAGTGAGCACCATTGGGGCATCGCAAGTAAATTCTGCCAAGGTCAGGAAGAGAGCTCACCTTCTGAATTGAAGAGTGATTTTTATTTCATAGCCCAGCAATTTGAAGAAATCTTCTCGTTACCACATTTGGTTGCACTTGAGTCATATGTTAAGGCCTTCCAATATGAAGTTATTAATTCTATTCTTTACACTCAAAGCAAACTATGCAAAATTGGGTTTAGCACTGATGATGCGTGTACTTTTTGTAACGACGAACCTAAGAATTTATATCACCTTTTCTATGAATGCCTTCACTCCAAAACGTTCTGGACTGATTTCGAATCGTACTGGTACCATCTATCTAATCAGCCAAGCATCTCTCCGCACAAAAAGTTTTATATGGAGTTTTATCAACACAAAGCCCTTTCTCAAGCTTGTTTAACTATTTCATAATAATTGGAAAATTATATTTGTGGGACTGCAGAAAAAGCAAAACACTTCCTAAAATTCAAGAATTGCAATCGCAACTTAAAATTTTAAAAATATGAAACTGAAAAAAGTATTAGCAAAAACAACTTCTTTGAAAAGAAATGGGTACTCATCCCATCATAAGCATTCAAGCTCTTCTTGTTTTAGTGATTTTTATTTCAATATGCATGGATCTTTAGTTTTGTTTGTTATTGTTTTAATACAACTGTATGTTGTGTCTGTAATCGTATTATTTTGTAATTGGTATCGCAAGTTTAATAAGTAACCATGTTATTTTGTAGAATAAGTGATTTAATTGTATTATAGGAAGTAGCCCCCCTAATGGCATTGCACTGTAAGTAGCGCGAAAGTAATTGAATTGTTAAATTGTTATGTTGGTGATGTAATGGACTTTAAAAGTAGTTGTAAATTCTGTAATTGTTGTAAATTGTGTAAGTAGATGTAGTACTTTGGGTAGCTTGTGTTGTAAGTAGTGTGAATAAAGTGAAGTAAGGAAAAAAAAAACACTTGTACATAATTAAGTCACCACGTTGTCATACATATATATAGGACCGTGCTGTTCAAAGCCTTATTAAACTAACCCAGGATCAGAAGGAAAAAGATGAAATAAAAAAAAGTGAAAAACAATAAAAGGAGCAAAAGATATTTGTTATTACAAAGCACAGTTTGCTTCGATGCATTTAAATGCGCTTGTTTCCTTTGAATGTATATTTTCCAAACAAAGGACTGTTTCTTTCCGCACCCGACTGTAGGTTTCCAGAGAAGCGCGCGATTCGAACGAATTTTAGAGAAAAGGCGGGAAAATAACAAGCAGATAACAAGCTGGATAGTAAGGCCGAACAAGTTGTTTTCACCGAGGCCTGTCTTTGCAGTATACTCGATTTGTTCGGCTTATCATGGCCAAAGATCGACCACAGATTATTGCCTTAGAGCGATTGTTTTTGAGCTGCTGCAGTCAGTGAACGGAAAAAGCGACCAAAACTTTTACGACTAAGTTGTCATTTCACATACCATCAAAATTATTTATGTTGCATGATGAAGCGAAACTTTATTGCTTTAATGTAAGTTGTGTTCCTGAAAGATCCTGAAAGTGTGTCCCTTTATCTTTTAATCAGTAGTTTCACGATGATTCTCTTTGCTTCGACATGCTCTAAATAAATATGATAGTCAAACTCTTGTTTGTAAACAAAAACAAAGGTGTTGCTGACTAGGACCCTTTGAAAGGAGTTTTAGATGTCTTCAATACATTGGGAACGAGTGTAGAAAAACAAACCAAGAAAAAACGTGCACCTATTGAGATTACTTCTGTTGCACCCTTCTTTTCCATTACCCATTTATACATCTGGTTCAGGAAAGGCACTATGACAGTATAAACACCCCATAGGGGTCCATTGCACCAACTACTGGACCAGCGTGCCTCCTCCTTTACAGGGTTGGAGTGCAGTTTGCCCTAACAGTCGAAACCTTTTTAACATTTCGTAACAGACAGCAACTTAAGATGACTTTGGGTGACCTAAATTGACTTTTGGGCCCAGAGAACGCCTAGTAATAGGCATCCATCCAAGCCGAATGACCAACGGATTTGTGCCTCTAAATGTCACGTTGCAGGAGTCATTGCAGGATACGGTGGTCTGTTATTCAATAACAGACCACCGTATCCTGCAATGACTCCTGCAAGGACTCTTACATAAAAACTAAATGCAACAGTGGCAGACTCTATCAATCAACTATAAAATAACAAAATTCTTCTCGTTGAGACCTACCATTCATTTTCATAAGTTCCGTTTCTACCACTATAGCATAGAACTTAAGATTTAATTTATTTTATACTATAATCAATCTGCAAATACATGATTACAAGATGTACATCAAAACTACAATAAGGATACTATCAAATGCAGGTCAAAACTACAAGAATAAAGAAGGGATGATACTCTGTGTAATAAAGTGTGTGAAGGCTGTTTATGTAGTGACGGTCTCTTAGATAGGGGATAAGCACAGTAAGCGTTTTAGTTCGGTATAAAGGTTGATGTTATATTTCTAAGTTCCGATGTGTGCGGCCCCAAATGGTATGGCTTTTAAGCTTTTTTGGTCACAAAGAGGGTATCGATTTTAGCTCATTTTGGCCATTTTGGTCATAATTATCATTTTGCACTCTAGCCTTGATATGGGTATGTTTTTGAAAAGAAGCCACTTTTTCATCTTTATCGAAACAAATATCCCAGTTTGGTCATACATAGGGTAAGGGTTTTGGGAAGCCCGTCCCGCACCCCCACCCAATTTTTCCGCAAGACCCCTTCCCCCCCCCCCCCGAAAGCTGGCATTGACCAAGGATTTTATCGTTACACCCAAACGATTTATTCTGCATGGACAGACAATGGGTTAGCTACTCTCACTCTATTGCTTTACAAACAAGGGAATTGAGCTGTGCGATGAAAACAGATTTGTCAGGAGAAACATCGCTAGTCAGCCCTCCGTTTTCGCGACAGCGTTTGCGCATTGCATTCTGTAAGCCACACGGTTGTTTTCATCAAAAACTCACGCCACGTTCTCATCCAATCAGAAGGAAGATTAAAGCAAATCGTGACTCGCTCTCACCCGTTTTCCTGCACTAAACGTCAGCTACATGTGGTTACTTCGAGTTCTGATTGGTTTATTGGTTCGTCCGTGATTGGCCATAGTGACTCAACCTTGGTTTTTGTTTAATTGAAATCCTCCCTACTGTGCTCTCTCTGGATTAAAAAATAACTGACGAGGTTTCACCCGCCTGGCAATCGGATAGCCTGACTAGCAAGCGCAAAGTTGTTAGAATCGAACGTTTGTTAAATAGATGCAGATCAATCTGAACGTGCGACGAGGTACGTCGGATTTCTGTAAGTATTATCTCGAGCACTCTGGACAAATCAAGATCAAGATCAACTGAAGTCTTACATGACTCAATTATTTTACACTCTGACAAACGCTGGCGAAAAATTACTTTTTCTATTTCAGAGTTAGCATGCGTTAAGTATCCACTGACGTGCCAAGGTCCCACCGGCTAAGAGGGTCAAACAGGCTCTTTTGCTCGGGAATTTTTGAGTACCTTCCTGAACATCTGGTTTGATGTTCGTCCTTCGCTGGCGAAGAAGACCATGACTTTGAATCACTGGTGGGTAGAGTGGGTGCGGAGATGGCTGAAGGCCCAATCTTCGCGCAGAAGTGTTTGTTGCAATGCGGGCAGGGGATGCTGGACCAGGTTGAGGATTTGAACACCTTTCCTTTTTTCTCTGGCGAATCTGATCGTTCTCACGGATGCAGTTGTCTTCGAAGACCAGAATTCCCACTCTCACAAGTGAGCGCCATGCAGGACGGTCTTCAGCACTCGCTTCCCATGTGGAGTAGGGAATGTCACAGCGCTTGAGAGATTCTTCCAGAGAGTCTTTGTATCGCTTTCTTAGCCGGCCGAGTGAGCGCTGCGATACTGTAAGTTCGGCATTGAGCAGTCTTTCTGGGAGTCGTTTGTCGTCCATTCTTTGAATGTGGCCTGCCCACCGGAGCTGAGAGCACAGCAGAATGGCGTGGATGCTCTCAGACTCAGCACGCTGGAGGACTTCAGTGTCTGGCACTTTGTCCTGCCAGCTGATGCGAAGCAGGGTCCTCAGACATCTCTTGTGGAAGGCGTTGAGTTGTTTGGCGTGCCGGCTGTAGACAGACCATGTCTCGCATGCATAGAGCAGGGATGGGAGAACCACTGCCCGGTAGACTTTCAGTTTACTTTCGAGCCTCAGGCCCCAGCGCTCCCAGACCTGGTCTTTCAGACTGCCGAAGGCAGCGCTGGCTCTGGCTAATCTGCAGGCCACCTCCTCGTCGATGTTGATGTTGAAATGTGGTTTAATGCATGATAACACTCTGTATCTTCAGAGTGTTAAGCTATTAATGTATAGTTACGGAAATCTAGAAAGTAAAAGGCAAAAGTTGCGTTTATTATTGGAAGATGATAAATATTAAATGGTGTCTCACAAAGAGTCTTGCTTTATGACCAATCCTGTGACGAGGTACAGCGGAAGTATAATGAGCCCTGCCCACGACCAAGTGGCCCTACTGGCGACCTTCAGCACAACTCTAGCGTGCGCCTTGACCTTGAAAATGCACTCCCACCAAACATCAGAGCCAAATTTCAGGACCTCCATGCAGGGCTCGAAAAAACGGTCGTCCGGGACAAGTAGATTTTCTCTTCGGACAAGTACCTTTCTCTCTTTCCTTGCCCGATGCGCAAGGACCCAGGCAAGCCGTTCGTTAACAATTTTTGACAATGATTTTAAGAAGAAAAAGTAAGCTTTAGGCTCAATGGTAGTCAAGTGTTTCGATGAAGCTTGACGAAAATTACAATTCATAGCGTTGATTTGTTGATTACGTGACGCACGCTCATGGCTCAGAAGTGGCAACCTCGTTCTTTGAGGTAGAGAGAGGACTGTGATATACTTGAAAACGCGAGAGCAGTCACAAACTTCTAGCTTTGTCGTTCTTTATATGTCCATCGGCGCACTCATCCCTTTTTAAAAGCGGAATCCTCAGCCTACACTAACTTGAATACAAAGCAACCGTGCACCGCAGCAGATGAGCTCGAAACAACTTGGCAAAAGACGAGAAAATCAAAATAAAGCAAAGCCAAGCAGACTAAAGCAAGCTTAAAATTTCGTGACCGAACTAACGCCCAGAAATCACGTGACCTCCAAAAACAAAGAAAATACTATTGGCGCGAAAAGACACGACAAGGACCCTGGGAACGAGGTGGCAGAGGTGGTTGCCTAGCACACGATCAAAATCTGCCCCGATCAAATTTCTCTCCAGGATAAAAATACTCGCGACGGGAACGAAAATGCTGTGTTTATTTCCTAATTTCAGCAATTTTTGCGAGCATTTTCCAATTTCTCTGTACAAAATTTAACTCAACAACGATATATTAATTAAAGCTGTAGAAATAATACGCGAAAACTTAGAAGCCGCATATTGCTACTGCGAAAAGGAAGCCAGCATTTTAATTTTGGAGCTAAACTCGAGGTAAATCTCTGTTTTTGGCAAAATATGCAAGTGCTCTATTGATAATATGCTTGGACGCCGCCACGCGGAATGAAAAGCCTCACATTATTAAAAAGATATGGATAAGTAAGTCATCAAAATACTTTCAGAGTTTGTTCATTCGGGAAACTACAACATACGTAGACTGAGTAATGAGAACATTATGTCAACTTATGTGTGGTGCTGGTATCTTGTTGAGGGGGAAGGCCTTCATTTAGAAGCACGTCAAAGTCAACTGTTGTTAGGATTCGTTCAGCTCGATTTTTGCGAAGGTAGACCACTTATCGCAGGCCTTCGCTTCTTCGCAGCGATAAGTTAAACATGAGACTGGCACAGAGCGCATACCAGCCATGACCAGCCGCCGTGATGTTTCAGCAGGCATGCGTAATAGTGCACGAAGAGCCCTGGGCTTCGACCCATCAGAGCCCTGGGTATGAGATTGCAATTTTTATTTTTTTTGTCTGTGTGTGTGTGTGTGTGTGTGAGGGGTAGGGTGGGGTGGGGGATGGAGAAGGGGGCTTTCGCGTCGATCATCTCGCACATGAGAACCAAAATAAAACTGAAATTAAATAATGAATTTCTGTATCATATACCGAATACCTAAAATTAAGGAAAAACTAAATACTTATACCCGAATTATACCTGAAATACCTGAAATAAAAAGGCCCAAGATACCGTATACCCAAAACCCCTGGCCGGGCCGGAATAGTGTCTCTTTCAAACAAAGATGCTTTCTCTCAAATGAAACTACTTTTCATTCGCCCAAATGAAAAAAAGTATGCTCTCGCCGTCTTTTCAAAATTCGACTCTGTGCCTGTGTCATAACTAAAGTGGGAAGGCGATTTGTTAATTCTGCGTGTTATAAATTTCTCGCGCTTCTCTTCACAGTGATGTCGTAGAGCCAGACAAGATGCAGGTGAACATTCAAGGAGTCAAACACAATGTCGGACAAATTGAGCAAATTGACTGCATGCTTTATAATAACGAAGTTACCCAACGTGTAATACGGAACTGGGAAGTAAGTACACGAAAGAACAACAACAGCTTCGCAAACTTTGTTTCTTCAAGACAGGTTTAATACGTTAAATTTAAAACACACCTGTACTTTGACTTCCATTCTTGGATTCATGAATTATTAATGAGTTTGAAAACTTGGGCAAACGGGGAAGTGCCTCGGCCAAGCAAAATTTCAGGGTTACTTGCCCAACGGGCAAGGTGGAATTCAAATATTTTCGAGCCCTGCCTCCATGATGACTACGACGAGGTCTTTGATCCCCCAATCAAGGGATACAATGGAGCGCACGATCATTCGAGGCTAAAGTAAACATGGGCCCAGTTGAACCTCCTGAAAGAAAAGGGTGGCTACCCCAATATGCCAAAAATAAGCTAGTGGAGCTACACGAGAAATTCGATCAACTTGAGGAAGTGGGTGTATTCAAACGCCTCGAGAATGTTGGTGTTTCCATCGAGTATCTGAATCCATAGTTCTTGGTGAAGAAACAAAGTGGCGGTTACCGCCTGGTAACAGCGTTTGCTGATATAGGGCGATTTAGTAAGCCCCAGACGTCAGTAATGCCCGACGTTGATTCCACTTTACGCCACATCGCACAACGGAAACACTTGATTGCCACCGACTTGACGAGTGCCTTTTACCAAATCCCATTATCTCGGGACTCCATGAAGTACTGTGGTGTCGCAACACCTTTCAAAGGTGAATGAGATCTTTTATTGGTACCTACAAGGTTCTCGCTAGAGTACTGCCAAATTGCTCTCGATTTATGACCCCACTAAATGACGAGGCTGGGCGACAGTCAAATGAAGTCATTTCCTGGTCCGATGACCTCAGAGCCGCATTCAAAGAAGCGCAGCTCGCATTATCTAGCAATCGCACTATCACCCTTCCGAAACCTAATGATTTGCTTTGGATAGTCACCGACAGGGCGGTTAGGACACTGCGTATAGGCGCCACATTGTATGTTACCCGTGGAGACAAACTTCATCTCGCCGGCTTCTTTAGAGCAAAACTCCGAGGGTCACAAGTTTCCTGGCTGCCTTGTGAGACCGAGGCACTTTCTATCGCAACTGCCACCAAACGCTTCAGTCCTTACATCATCCAGTCTAACAACAACGCATGCATTCTCACAGATAGCAAGCCCTGTGTCCAAACGTTTGAGAAACTGTGCCGTGGCGAGTTTCCACCAGCCCACGTGTTTCTACTTTTCTCTCGGTCGAAAGTCGTTTCCAAGCCTCAGTTAGACATGTATCTGGTGCAGCAATTCTGTCGTCTGACTTCGCCAGTCGCAACGCGCCCCCTTGCCAAGATGTTACCTGCCACGTTTGCGCCTTTATTCACCGTACCCAAGAATCTGTGGTTCGACAAACCTCTATCCAGGACATTCTGCGCAGCCATGTGAGATCATCTTTCACAACCCGTACATCTTGGTTAGCCATCTGGTCCAAGGGACAAGACAAACGATACCTGAACGTTGCGACAATCGCAAAGGATGGCTTATTGGTAGTAAAACGTGACGAGCGCTTCACTCGCTCGGGGGAATGCATTATCGTCCCCAGACAGGTTCTGGATTGATTGCTGACTGCCTTGCATATCCAGTTGAGCAACCCCTCAAGTCACCAGCTTAAAATAGTCACCAAACGGTACCTCTTTGCCTTAGACATGGATAAGGCCATAGAACGCGTAGTTAAGAGTTGTACCTCTTGCGCCGCCTTAAGCCAAACCCCACCGGCGCGCATTGAGCAGTCTTCATATGAGCCACCGAATGCCGTCGGCATCTCCTTTGCTGCTGACGTTCTCAAACGCTCCTGGCAACTTATCCTGGTACTGAGGGAATCCGTCATGTCATACACCTCAACCATGGTGATAAAAGATGAGCGCCATCACACATTACGCGACGCTCTGGTTCAACTGTACATACAGCTACACCCTTTAGACGGCCCTCCCGCTGTCATTCGAACAGACCCCGCCTCTGGATTAAAGTCCCTCGTGAACGACCAGCTTTTGCAACACCAAAGGATCGTCCTCGAACTTGGAAATCCAAAGAACCCCAATAAAAACCCTATGACGGAAAAGGCTGTACAAGAGCTAGAGATTGAATTACTTCGTCTAGACGCCCTTGGCAGTGCTCTTTCAGAAGTTACCCTAGCAGTAGCAACAGCCAACGTAAATTTCCGCATCCGTTCCCGTGGATTGTCCTCTCGCGAGTTGTGGTATCAACGAGACCATTTCACAAATCGCCAACTTCCCATGTCCGACGAAGAACTCATAACCAAACAGCACAATCAGAGACTTATCAATCATCCTCGAAGCCCCGTTCATCCTACCTCGACCTACTCCCAGCATTGAAGTTGGAGACCTCGTCTACATTCATTCGGACAGAAACAAATCACGAGCGAGGGACCGCTATTTGGTAACTAACGTTGAAGGCGCCTTCTGTAAGGTGCGAAAGTTCATCGGTTCCCAGCTGCCTAGCACCAGCTATTGCATCAAAAAGTCGGAGTGCTACCATGTCTCTGGAGACCTTTCAGAAACACACTCTCCTGAACGTCCAGACGACTTCTCCGGGGATAAAGAGGACCCCCGTCCACAAACCACTCCTCCTACCCCGCCAGAGATTCCGTGTGAAATTTCTCTACCCGCTGATCAGCACGAACCAGAGCCAGAAGAAAATGACTTTTCCCTTGGACCAAGTACTAGCGAGCCTGTGGACCTTCCTCTGACCACACCGAGGTGACGCAGTCTCTTCCCTCTGAGAGTGGGGAATTAACGAAACCACGACGGCAACGGCAACGAGAACGTCACTAAGCAAAAGAATTAATGAGCAGAACAATAGCTGTGCACGTGCGTTATAATTCTCGGTTCATTTCTAGGCCGTCCTGTGCAAAACAACAACGTGAAATGACCAAATTTTGCGTTGTCTGGAGAACGTGAACCACAACGGTTAAATTTTTAAATTTTTATTTCAAATTTCTCGTCGTGTCCCAGATTCAGTTTCGCGATAATTTTGACAGCGATAAACAAACGCAATGGCTTTAGAGTACTACTAGATTAGTGGGTGAAATAAAAATTCCTTTTTTAATCGACGTTGTCCACGGCGTCGCTGTCGTGGTTTCATAAACTCTCTAGTGTCAACCAGCCGAGGCGTTCAGCGCGCCAGCGTCGTCGCCCCGCACGTTACGATGATTATGTTACAGACCTCTGAGTGTGACTGGTCTTAAACCCTAATGTGATCAGTATTCCAGCTTGGACACCAAGTGCCTGACTCTGTTAGTTAGCCCGTAAAGGGACAGTCAAGTCGCCACGTTCACTTTCTATAGTTTAAGTATCAATAAGTCTAGAAACAATCCCTCGTTCTGCAAGGACACAGACATTTTATTTGTCTACTTTCCAGTTAACCCCTTTTGCGCTTCGCATATCCCTCCCTCCTTTGTAAATGAGAAAAGAGAGGTTATGCCAGTACCGGTCAGCGGTACTTAGTTTTGTCATGCTCACGTTCTCGCCTGTGTGTGTGTGATTTCCCGGGTCTTCCATCTTGTATTGTAACTCGACTCGTGTGTTAGATTTGCCCATTAAACTACTGGCGCTCTAAGAGGAACAATCAAGATGTCGATGAGCACCATGAATTACATCTTAGTAAGGAGCGACGCGGTCCAGAGTGAACAGTCATCAGTCTCTTTACCTGGGCCAACGTACATTGATTTCTTTACCACAAATGATAAACTCACGCCTCTTGAAGCTGGTCTTAAACGTGTTTTAAAGGCAAAAGGTCCTCTGGAAAGCCAGCTGCAGAAGCCTTTAGAGACATGTTTGACTATACCAAGGCCATCTAGTCTACCGTTCCCCAAGCATTACAAGGTCAAGAAGCCGCCTCTTGCAGTACTCAACCATTTCACAGAAAAACATGGCTACCAGTTATTTACTGAAAACACCATTGGAGGAACTTGCACTTGCATGTGGATACTGCAACCTAAACCCACAGGAACCACAGAGCCAAGTACTCAAACGGGTGCAGCAATCTAGATCGTGGTAACGTTTTTTTTTGTTCCCTGCATATTCGTATACTAGGAGTTGAAACAGAGTCCTTTACCTAGCACTGTTCAATGTGATTCCTTAGCTTTTTATTTTAATTCATAGAGGAAATTAATTACACGGCGGGGCGAGGGGTGAATTATATTTTCGAGTGTTAATAAGACAATCTTTGCTTTTAATGTACAATTTTTTAACACGAGAAAATAAAATTCATATGATTTTCAAGCTAAGGTCAAAGTAAAAGACAGAAGTAATATAGTAGAGGTTCTGTGGACAGACTCGTTGTTTTCCGCATAATGTATTCGCAAATTGACAACAACAAGCTTTTAAAACCTCTTGGTGTCCTTACTCTTTGCCTTAGCGCTACAAACTGAGGCATTGAAAATGGTGTATATCAATCCGACTAGAATATTTTGTTATTTTATCGTTAATTGATGGACTCTGACACTGTTGTATTTCGATTTTCCATATGTATACGAAATCGACTGGGCTAATCAAAGAATAGTTTCATGGTTAGGCGCTTATGGAAGCTATGATATAAGTATAAAGTACCTTTGTGCTTTCCTATTGAACCATATCACACACCATGATTTATGCAAGAAAAATGGCTTCTGTTGCCCAGATACAGTATTTTTACAGTATTTTAATTATTGTTAATAGCCAACGACAGTTCTACAATGCACTTACGATTTTTCGTGCCATCTATAGACTACGAGTAGCCAGTTTTTGTTCCTGAAATCCTCGACACGGAGACCTGTTAATATTATGCAAATTAGAGAAAGAAACGAGGAGGGAATATCGCAACCCGAGGAGAAGAAAGAGGCTGCTCGCAGTGTATGCCATCTAGGGCAAGAGAAATTGGTTCGAGAAATCTTGTGTAAATTTCTTCTATCTTTTTATTTGGAATAATCGCGCGTTTCGCGAAATTGAGGGATCCAGAGAAATCAGGACTCTACTGTTTTATGTGTGATAAAACAAAGACCCTTTTGTTTGGCCATTTTTCATAAACATTATTAAAATTTCACACTAAATTCTAGGAAAAAGAGGAAATTGATGTAAAAGCGTGCAAGTTGTTTCGGTCGATTGCCTGTATAAGGACGCAAGTTCATCACAGCACTCTCTTCAAACAATTGACATTTCGCGGACCAGAAGTCTCACTACATCATGCCATACGTCTTAGTGCACTGGAGCATGAGGAACCAGGTGACGCTGGAAACAGAAAAAACCCTTTTAACGGGACTGCGACTCACACTGATTTCAACCCTAACCGTTACGAAACATCCATGAAAAGCGTAATGCCAAGTCTGGGGGCAACGCGTGTTGACACGGATAAACCTCATTCTCCTTACAGTACGTACAGGACAGATAAGCCACCTTATGAAGTGCTTACCTACCTGAACTACGAGGGATACAAAGTTGTTGGAACAAACAATGTTGGTCTACAACATATGTGAACACTGTACAAGCAAGACGCGCAACATATGTATCGCCGTTGAACAACACAAGCATGCACGTGGACTAGTGGGGATGATAGACATGATAATATCTTCTCTATATTGTTTTACGATACACAGAACTCTCGCACCAAAAGACTTAATCACAGTTTATCACAAGACATAGCTAGATCGATTATATCCTCGAATTCCACGTGGTTTTGATGTATAATCTTGTTCTGCTTAGCGCGAACATTTTACATGATGTATTTGTAAATTGATAACTATAAACTTAGATCTTAGTTTCATTGCTGTGATTTTGGTAGCGAAAGTAGTTAAAATAGATGGCGCACGGAATGTTAGAAATTTGTTATTTTATCTTTCATTGATAGACCTTGGCGTC
>Ga0126343_10000378_pt1 | contig 16493 bp, 8 predicted proteins | sample Cyp2metagenome_FD_92531 | JGI IMG/M metagenome (GOLD analysis project Ga0126343, IMG submission 92531) | Coral microbial communities from Lord Howe Island, Old Settlement Bay, Australia - Cyphastrea 2 metagenome | ecosystem: Host-associated > Invertebrates > Cnidaria > Coral ...
TAATTATATACAAAGTCATCTTTTCTAAAATTACATGTGGATACAGAGGTTATCTTAAAACTAAATTCATTAAAATTAACTAGGGATTTTAGCTTTAGTCTGAGGTCACGATATGAAATGTTTCTTGTCAAGGCGCTGCAACTGGATTTCAAAACTATGTTAAATAAACACTAACTGACCCAAGTTTTAAGTTCTGATTTTAAAAAGACACTTGTTTATTTTAACTGGAATTGTCTTATTTATTGGTCCGCCATTACCAACTTTAAAATCTTGAAAGAGCTGGGTCGAGGAGAAAATGACGTCAACGACTCACTAGTTTAAGAATGCAAAGCTTGTGTACGCGGCTGAATTAATATGCAGCACGGGAGTTTGGGGCTTTCAGACTTTTAAAACCGTGTTTTGCATTTATAATAAATTGCGTTTACACACTGAAATGTTAAGCTTGTCAGTAAATGACGTCATTTTCTCTAGATCCAACCCTCTGATGTCCTATCGGTCAGTTTTGAACGTAAGTAATGGCGGACCGTGAAATCCAAAACTTACGCTCAAAATAAACAGCCTTCGGATAAAACTCAAAGCTTAAAATTTTGCCAGTTGGGTGTTAAGCGAACACGCTTTCAAAATCGGAAGAAAAAAGGAAATGATTTTTTTGATCGTAGTACCACTTTAACAACAGAATTTGTTTTTACCAAAAACCCATGAAACCGGAAAACTTTGGAAATACTAACAGCCCTTACTCTTTTTTTAAGTGTCACTTGTATAAATAGCAGATTCGCTCGAGACGTCGTATTCGCTCCGACGAAGGGCTAATGGTCGAAACGTCAGCTTTCAAATCTCTTTACGGTTGCTAATTCACATTATCAACCCAGTTCATGAAACCAAATTATCTTGTTATACTTCCCACTGACGCAGCACTAGTTTCTTTAGAAACTCAACCCCTCTAACTAGATTTCCAAGTTTAAGGCTACTTTAATTTGATATAAAACTATATTTAAACCCTAGTCTAGGCCTAGACTGGGCCTAGACTGTAGCAAAAATGGCATCAGTCATAACGAAAACCTTGTCACAACATAATTTAACCAAAGTTGTCGAAGACTGCACCAGGGAACTTTTTCAAAACGTGATGCAGCGAACGTGTTTAACTTTGATCAAAGAGTCAGGTTGGATCTTCTGCATCTCGAGAAAATAAATAAACGAAACCCCAAAGAACGTATAAAAACAGTTCTTACCTGTTCTTGTAATTTCATTTCTTTGCTACTGTACTCAGTTTCTAGTGCTGCGATCTGATTTTGGTGAGCCTGTGTAAAACAAAAAAATACATAGCAACTTCTTAAGAGTTGTTATATGGCTGGGTGGGAGGGAACGGAGAGGGTAAAGGTCTCCCTAGAAGATACTAGACTTTTATTGTGTGAGGGAGTGGGGAGGGGGGAGGAAAGGGGAGAAGGTGGAGGGGGAGGGGAAGGGGAATGTAGGATAGGTAGAGAGATTCAAGGTTATTTTTGTTCCTGTAACGGAACAGTTACTTACACACCTTGTAACAAATGTTTAATTTCTAAACTGTTTTTTTTTTCTTTTTAACTAACTTGAAAACTCGCAAAAATTGGCATCCCTAGATTGGAAAAAGTCGGCATTCCACGTCAGCTGTAAGAAAAAATGCTCCTTCTATTTTATTTGTTACTAATAACAAAGCATACTTACCTCTCCAAGTTCTTTCATGGCCTCCTCTACAGATCTCTCTCGTTCTAATTGTTGGATCTATAATGATTTACAACTTGTTTACAAATTGCTTTATAAGTGACAAACTCTTATATGCGCTTTGTTGTACAAGAAGGACACGTGATACAGCTAACACGAGATCTGAGATTGTAATTATGTACAAACTCCTCCCACTTGGGGAGCAGAAGGTGCAAGGGGTGGTTCTCATTCGGGAGTCTATCGATATAGACCTGTAAAGGATGGGCGCGCCTCTCACATAGTGTTGTTAGATTGAGTGCGTCATTGTAATCCATTAAGGGAAAAATGATGCGCGTAGTCCTGTTTTGAATGGACTCTATCAAATAGGATAGAAAATCTGGTATAGTTTGCCACACAGGGGCAGCGTACTTTAGAGCAGGACGAACGACTGTTGTATAGACCTTTGCTAGTGAAGCTGGAGGCGCACCACATTGTTTAAGGACTCAAAAAATAGAGTCTCTTGTGTTCGTTCAATTTCATTCTACGATCCTCCGAAAATGCACTAATATCGTTTGTACCGAAGTTGAGTCAACTGACACTGTTCTTAGGGACTATTTCAAGGGCTGTTGTATCATCTACAAACTTTATCCCAAGATACCATGGGCGCAATAAATTATTTGTCATGACGTAAACAAGATAAGACCCAGCTTGGATCCCTGTGGTATACCACCTTTGGGGGATTTTCAACTCAGCTATAGCGCTCGCAATCCTCACAGCCTGAGTCCTGTTACACAGAAACGTAATTATCCAGTTTACTAGGACAAGGCGTACATGCATCTTCCTTAGCTCCTCCATCAGTACACTGTGGTCAACCATATCAACCCTTTAGAGTAGTCAGCAAAAAACAGCCTAGCACCACAGTTCCCTGTATCCACTGCCTCATACACTGCTTGCAGCAAATAGACTAATGCGTCGGTGGTAGAGTGTCCTGCACGTGCAAACTGACCTGGGTCGATCAGATGAGACACTTGTGTGACCAATCGGTCTCTTGTAATTCCTTCAAAGACCTTAGCAAAGTAAGAGTACACGTCCGCGCAATAGGTCGTAAATCGGCCTCTATCTGCTACGGGGGCGAGGTTGTAAGGGTTGGAATCAACAAGGAGGCCTTCAGGGCTTGGGGGAAATAACTCTCGGTCAGGGATGTGTTGTAATATCCTTAACAACTGGCGCCAGTTCTTAAGCAAACTTCTTTATTACTCTATTCGGGATGCAATCAGAGCCAATAGCCTTGCCAATCTTCACAGCCGAGAGGGCCCGGAAAGCCTTCCACTCAGATACCAGGAATTCACGGGGACTTCCAGTGGTGCTACCGGTGGAGGCTGCAAGGGTGTAAAGTGATCTGTCAAACTGATAAAAACAACTGTTCACCTTATTTGAAAAGGGAGAGCACATTTGGACAGTTCTGATCTAAGACTTGATATTGCCAATCTTGCTTTATGTCCTTACCAGACAAGCGTTTGATATGGTTCCACCGATTCCCACTAGACGTTTGATAAAACTCAAGATCAGCAACTTTATTCCTATAGTAAAGACGTTTCGCGCAGCCTTAATTTCTTTGTGGACCCTATTCCTCCACATCTTATAGCTGTTATAGTCCTCGCCATAATTAATGAAAGCCTCTTAATTTGCTCCTAATTGCTTGTTAGAGGTATGTGGCAGTAGTGAAATGGATGGAGTACGAGACTATTGTTACAAGAGACCAGTAAACAAATAAAAAAGAATTGCATGGCTGTTGAAAGTATTAACAGTTGTTCCATTAGTTATATCGTTAGCTGTTATGAAATTTTCATACGGTCGAACATGTAATGTGCAGCATTGTTTGGTTTGTCTACTTATCACTTATAGCATATTTTAAATAAATATAATAAATAAAGTTATTACTTATTCGGCACAAGTTAACATTTGAATATGATCAAATGCGCCTCACAACTAAAACGACAGCTAACAATTGGAATAAACTATACTCAAGAATACTTGAAATTAATAACTTAAGAGGAGTCAATCTAAGGATAACAGGCGAAAGTCTTCGTAAATAAATAAGTCTTTATAGGTCGTTTAAAAATCAGAAAGTCGTGCATGTTTCTAACACTTGAAGGCAGGCTGCTCCACAATACAGGGGCAGCTGTTCGGAATGATCTGTCTCCCAGAGATTTCGTAGTTTTTCCTATGGGCAACTGTAATAGTAGTTCTTCAAAAGAACCAAGCTGGTATTTACATTTCCCCTTTAATCGAAGTAGATTGCAGATATAGGACGGCACCAGTTGATATACTGCATTAAACGTGAAAACTAAGATTTTGAACTCGATGCAATAAGTAACGGTAACCAATGCAAAGAAAATAAGGCGGGTGTAATATGATTAAACCTCTGTGTTGAACATACGAGGCTTTTCTCACAGTTCGAAAATAGAACCGAACGCGAATCCGCCTAGTTAATGTTCTGGTTAAAGGTAAGCTTGAAAGGAAGGTTGCTTACACGACTTTCTGGTGAACAGTTTTCGTTGATGTCTCGCCGGGGTGTGCCGATCCGCGTCGTTTATCTTTTTCATGGAGCTTCCCTTTCTTTTTCTTTTTTTTTTCGCCAAATTTCCATTATACGATGGGCAGAAACAATACTTCAGTTAAACTCTCTTTTCAACCTACTATTATACTGGTATAGGAACCGCCGCTTAAAGGAAGTGGCAGTGGAGCTCTTAAGCAGCAGAAACAGGCCAGCAACTTGCTCTTCGCGTCACATTAAGCAACGTCCCTATTCCGTCTTATCACTAGATGTTAAAAAGCTTCAAAGCGAACAAAGAGGCGCTCGACTATTAAGGTCAGAATCTCTCGGTGCTTTGATGCTTTAACACACCTTTCGGCAGAGGCGGAATGAACCAGTGAAGGAAAGGCCCATGTCAGCTCTATCGAGGGTAGCAAGCGACGAGATATTCACACAACAGCGAAACCACCTAATTGTAACAGTTCAGATTGAAAATGCCCCAGGAGGGAAAGGCGTTCACCGCAAAACTGAATTACCGAAAAACACCATCAAGCTTGGGAGATCTTGGCGTCATATCGGTTTTAAAATTGTGCGATGAAGTTCGTTGAGTGAAAACTTTTTCGTGTCACTAACTAAATGTCAACAAAATGCAGCACAGAGGAATGTCCAGAGATCCAGATCACTTCCAGTAGTATTACGAAACTTAAGCGAACAAAAGACAGAATAACTGTTGATAAGTTGACCAAAGGCAAGAAACGTTCGTATAATCATTATCAGGAGACGAAACTATATTCGCTGCAGCTTAGCGCCTCATAAAATGTTTCAATTTTCTTGAGAAATAATAAAATACAAATAAAGTTCAGTTAACCCTGTTTGTTTTGAGGAATACTTATCAAGGGTAACAATCAAATCATCCGTGATTTGATTTATGCTTTGTTCAGTTGGCGGCAACGGTTATATACCTTGTACATAATATCCCCTTTCCAATCTACAGTTTGTGTGTTAAGGACAGTGATTACAATGCGAGGCAGAGACCGCAGTCGCGAACAGTGATCTGCAGTCACAAACAATACACGTTAAGTGCAAATCTACCAGCGTTCTATCACGAATGCCGTTCACCTATTGCACGCGCTACTGACAGTCTGTTCTGTTATAGATAGTGAGAAGAAGTTAGCACTGTGCGGTAGATAACTAAATGGCAGCCGCTTCTTACTGTTTTCGAAGTGTCTGTGACGAAGATTTTGAACGACTATAAGTTATCTGCTAGCCCTTAGCTTCAACGAAAACTAACGCTCGAAAATTTTGCATGCTTATCATAAATTAGCACGGATTAAATTAACGAAGTTTGGATGCTAAGTTTTAAACAATAAGTCAGAGCACCGCAAATAACCTTAGGGAGTTTTAGCAAACCACGACGGTGACGAGACCGACACCAAACAAAAGGGATAATGAGCAGAACAATGGCTGTGCACGTGCATTATAGTTCTTAGTACATTTCCTTGCCGTACACTGCAAAACAACAACGTGAAATGACCAAGATCAAGGTATTTTGGAAAAAGCGAGCCGCAATGGCTAATTTTTGGTGTTTTCTTTTGGAATTGAGAGCTGTCGGTGCATGTTAGGCCTGGGTAAGATTTTAGACCGATAGGCGCACTGAACACATTTACAAAGTTGCTTCATTCGAAGGTAAAATATAAATTCGTTTTTTATAAGGTATCGTCCCCGCCGTCGCCGTCATCATTGCTAAAACTCCCTATTATTTCACCGAACACCGCAGTGTTTGAAGTGCAAACATCGCACACCGAAGGTTTTGAGATAATGACCGCAACACCTCAAGAAGAGATTTTGTTCGCTGCATCACCTCTTAAAAAAATGACAACAAAAGAACAAGCGTAAAATTTCGGCTTCTAGGCAGCTTTAATTAAGCTCCCAGTCGATTTGCGTTCATGAAAATCTTTTCGCCCGCCCAAAGTACAGTGGATCCGAACACTGTATCAGCAATAACATAATCATTTACAAAATAAATGCACTGTCATTCACCTGTGTTCCTCGGTCTGTTTGAGCCGTTTACAAGGAATTTGACTAGAAGCATTGGCGGTATACACTTCAAATATCATTTTGTCTGCCGCTTTGAAAATGCGAAATTCCAATTCCGTATCGAGTTTTCTCTGTCTTTCCTAACTATTAAGTCTCAGCGGGCGAGTTTTCACTACCTTCTCGAAACGGAGTGTTAACTCTCATCGGGGGGAAAGATTCTCAGGTTTCAAAAAATCCTCAAATTTTCAACACGGACCAATGACTACATAAGATAACATGATCTCACAAAAATTGAAACTTCACTCACCACATGCAATGTTAACAAGGGAAAGATGAAAATGACTGGGTTGAGTAGCAGTATAATTGGGGTGAAATTAGACAGAATTATCCAGGGTCGGACTTCAGGATGTGACCGTTGGCCTTATTAACGGGGTGCGGGGCGGCCGGATAAGAACTTAAACGTATGGGCGTTTCCCCGGGACAGAGAAATAGCCGTGCCGATAACGAGTGGTCTTTAAGGCAGTATAAACAAGACTACAGTACGGTCTGAATTCGTCTTTAATCTTAACGATTCTAAAGCCATGGCCAAACGATGGCAACATGCCAACGCAACATATCGCAACATTGTTGGGCGCAACACGTTGTGTGCGTTTTGCCACCGTGTTGCGATGTATTACGACATGATATATGTTGTTGGCTCAAGTTTGAAACTGGTCAAATTTGGGCCAAAATGTCGCAACATCTCGCAACATTTCGCAACAGGGTTTCTAAACGCACGGCGCATGTTGCGCCCAACAATGTTGCGATATGCTCCGTTGGCATGTTGCCATCGTTTGGCCGGGGCTTAATGATTCACTTGAAGCATGTAAAAAAAGTACAGAATAATAAATAAGAGCTTGGACTGGAATAAATTAAAATTTGAATACAAGAAATACGAAAGAGGAAGCAAAACATAAGAAGGAAAACTTGATTGCTTCACGATCTGCACGGCATGCCAGAATAACAATGACTGAATACAAATTTTAAAAGAATACTACTAAACAATTACAGGGGCGGATCTAGGGGGGGGTGCAGGGGGTGCGCGCACACCCCCCCCCCCCTGAGATGAAGCCTTCTTCTTCGTATTGGCCTTAAAAATTTGTTTACCTTACCGCTCAGTGACGTCATTCCTTAGAGATGCACCCTCTCCTAAGAAAAATCCTGGATAGTGACGTCATTCCATAGAGGTGCACCCCCTCCTAACAAAAATCCTGGATCCGCCCCTGATTTAGATTATGAGCTCGAGATTTCTATCACGTATAGAAATCGAGAGCGAATAATCTAATTGTTTTGGCATAGATCTACTAGTCGTTCAAAACTTTAATCTAAATTCCGTTCAAAGAGACTTCAAAAACGCTGAGAAGCAGCCCCTAGCGCACACTGCTACGCTACTCACTATCTATCACAGAACAGATAGTGAGTAGCGTAGCCAATTACAGAACAGTATCTGCGACAGAACGCTAGTAGATTTAAACTAGCACGTTTTATGCGGAGTTTCGAGCAAAAAGAATAGACATAATGAGGTTTTATAATTACATTAAGCAATTACATATCGCGAAGCGAAAAAACTAAGCTACATTTAATCTGCAGGGAAAAAAGTACTCAAATATGAACTAATAAATGCAGAAATTAAGCCAAACGCGGCAAAAAATATTTTGACCAAAATACAAACAAAGGCAGAGCAATTCAAGAAAAGGCGACGAAATAAAGAAAATAACTTTTCGTGGGCACAGCAAGGTTCCACGGTATAAAGCAACCTGTTCAGAGAGATTTCACGTAGAGGTTTAATATATAGATTTAGGCAAGCCTAAAAGCGTAGTCTCAGTTATTTACTTGCATGGATGTTGTAAATAATTATACAGTAATCCAACTTGTGAAGCAAATTTTGGACGATTTTGTAGTTTCGGCTGTTTCGTCCCAAAATTGGGCCGGAAAATGTGCAAAATCTCAAGTGCTATTTTTGCCAACGGCTTGGCAGTCCTTTTTTCGGCGGTAACTTTACCAGCCCTTTATCACTAACCCTTTAAGAAATTCGGCATCTCACTAAACCCAATAATTAGATTAAACGAACGACGAAGTCTCCGTAATTTGTAAACGCAGATGCATGACAACATACGACCGTCAAAAGCTGTCAAAGCCGCATAGCAAATCAATAGTTTTCCTTATTCCAACGGTAAACAGAAGAAATTAGAGTAGTTTACGAAGCGACTGTCTCTCCTGGCAGTATTTATAAACACAGTTTTATTACTTTTAGACGTGAAGTTATTGGTATACGGCGAAAAACGACAGAAACCTTAGCTTATTTGTTTACAATGTGCAACTCTATATTCAACCACTCAAGTCTTATTGTTTGAAATTTTTCAAATTTATCTCATATGGTACCAAATAAGATAAATTAGGGAGATTTCAAAACTCCTATCGAAGATATAAAAGCTTAACCTACAGTATCTCCCCGGAGCGAAGCAACTACACAATTTTCATGGGAAAGGCGAAAGTTGTTATGTATTTAAGTCGCTTACCGCAAATGGCAGTTCACGTCAGTTTGAATCCTATAGGCAGAGGCTTCCAATGACAGTTGCGAAGACTGACCTGAACTAATCTTTTCGAAAGATCAACGACTCAACCACTTTTTCCCGCTGTGTTTTTTCCTCTAAACACAAGAAACACGTTTGATTTCTCTTGCTATCACCTGATGAAATCATGTGTCTTCTTGCACGGCTGCACATCTCAACGCGCGAAGTTTTGTAGTCTTCTGAGTCAATTTCTCGGGTATTTCAGCTCTTTTCTATAGCTCTCGTTCGCTCTACATCACAAACGTCACGAATTGTTGGTATTATCTCCTTTCTCTAGCCCTGACTCGATCTAATTCACAGCATTGTGAGTAGTACTATCGCGCCTTCTTTCTAGCCGTGGCCCGGCTCTTTACTTCCTCGCGACATCTTAGTGTCTGTTAATCCTTGCTCTCTGCCGTTCCCTTTCACGTTCTGCGTCAGTTAAACCTACCTTGAAACGTTAGATTAACGTCTCCGATCGTTTGTTGACATGGCAAATAGAAATGTGCGTTTTTCTGACTTTCCTAAACAAAAAACCGGCAAGGAAAGATGGCATTCGTTAGTTTCCCGTATGGGTGACAGTGAGGAATATCTCGAGGCGCCTCTCCCCCTCCCCCCGAGTCTGTACGGACGTTCGCTCACTTGCTCGGTCGTACGCTGAAGTCATAACCAAATTTTCTCGGCTTAATGGGTTACTATTTTTTCTTACCCATGGTGCTTCGCTGGCGCGCTTCGCGCGCTGAAGCTCCGCTATCAGGTTATGCAGAAATAGATACCTGAAGAGTCTGGAAAACAGTTAATTTTTTCATTTTCTATCTTTAAACTCTCTATTTAATAATCGCCAGTTCTTTACTAACATTAACCGAAATCGCCGTAAAAGCAATGTTTGGCCGTCGAACTCCTTGTCAATGGTAATGAATGTTTCTGTGTTTGAACTATTGTTTTCTAGGTTGTACATACACTACACCTCAGTTTTATCTTCCCCTTGCTGTTAATCGTCTCTGTTGTTGCTACTACTCTTGAATTTTGCGGTCCAAGCAAAAACAATCAACATGGAGGAGTAAAATAATGAATTGGCTTATGCTATTGCCTTTAATCAACTCTGTTTGCAACCCTACATCCGCGTTCATCTCTCTTGAAATTCCCATAGCGTTTGTGGTCCGTTTTATGCGATGAGCGAAATTTTAATTTTAACACGAGCATGATAAATACAAAAGACCGTGAACATTAGCTATAAAAAAATCGAGGTGCTGTTTACAATCTGACTACAACCCGCGCTTACGTTACACGTTAACACTTTTACAAAAAACTGAAATTGAAACTGTCACTATTTCATTACAACACACTAAGTCTGCGTGTCAAAGGATTTCATTTATATTTTTAACACTTTGTAAAGGGTAAAAAAGCGTCTTTGCATGGGTTAGGCACTAAACAATGTAACCGTTTAGTCCTTGGAAATCTTTTTCTCAACATAGGAACCAAAAGAACCGCCCAAAAGCAAAGTAATAACAAAGACGCAGCAAAAACTACAGCTCGCTCTTCGTACGAAAAGTTCTACACATTCGTGAAGACATGGTTTTTAAATATGCCGTTGTCGTAAAAAGAGAAGAGGCTCCACGCGGGGTACTCCCATACATGGGCTATATTGCCGGTTTTCACATGACGTCACTAAAATCAAGCTACAAAACTATTGATCCTCCTCATATTTTACTTTAATGATGTAAAAGAACAGCTGAAAACTAATATCCACACAAATTTTTGTTTCGAATGGGTTCTTAGTTTTTTGATAGACTACGCCTGAATTGCTAAGCTTTTGCGTGACGCGGCATTTACATGACTGGCCGAGTTGTTTAAAAAGTGACTTATTTCGGGAAATTTGGCTATCTGAACAGTTCTTGTATTGGCAAAAAGCATTATTATATTGTTTTTGACTTTCTCGATAGATAAATATGCAGCAAAACTCAACGACAGATGTTTCTGTTGGTTTCCGGCCGCCATGTTGGAGCCCATCCGGATGGGCACCAACATGGCGTCTCCATACAAATCCCTATAAATTTGAGGGGAAAGGTTCTCCGCATACCTTGCATACATAACTTTGTTGTGACCTGAATCTTGGCGAGAGTCTCTGCATAGTTACCTTCTTTCTTTTCTCAGATACTTAGTCTGCGTAGCAAGCGTTCCCGTGCGAGCGAACGAAATTCGGGTCACGCGAAGGCGAAGAGCAAAAAAGTGGAAGGAAGGTTACCTTCTTTCCCCTCCCCCACCCCCTTCCTTCCACCGTTTTATTTTTATTTTGATTTAGTCTGAGTGGCGTGACACTGAAAACCAGCGATATGTATGTGCGGTCGGATAGGGTATGTTGTTTGAGGTTCTCGATCCTTAAATAGGGTATCAATTTTCATTCGATTTTAAATAGAGTTAGGGCCTAAGACCCTTCGCGGCACACACCTATCCGAAATTTACGGGAGTACCCTCCCCCCTCCCCCTCCCTGAGGTTATACAACTCGCGCAAAACTACAGCTTTCTGTCCGTACGAAAAGTCGCCCACACAACGTATCAGTTTGGAAGACATGTTTCCATCGTAAAGACTTTCAACGAAAACCTCTGCACTGAGTGATTTGTTTTTGGTCTGCCCCTTATTGACAACGGTTCACTATCCTTCTTAGTTATTGACCTTGGCTCTTTTCTGCAAAAAGGAGAATATCACTTGGACAATCGTATCGCGCAGCAAACATGGCGAAGAAGGTGAAATATACTTGTGCAAGAATCTTATCAGAAAAGAAAACAAATTGATGCCGGCTGACTGGGTGAAACGGTCGTATTAGTCAAGTTCAAAGCTGATTACTAATATACTAGGAAGCCTCTATAAATACTAAATTCACTTTTACCATTACCAACAAAATAAGGCAAGTTTTCATCCGCAGTTGAAGAAAAGAAGTAGAAAGAACCTTGCCTCCAGCCAAGTCGACTTTGTTTGTCAAGGCCAACGGCGCATTTGCTTTTCACGTTAGCAAGAACATTTAGGACGTCTTTGAACAGATCGATTGTAAGTTTTGCACCTTCAATAACAGTTTCTGCAGCAACTGGAATTAAATAAGCAAGTTAGTGGGATCTTAATAAAACCTTGAAAAGTTTGTATTTACATAAATCGTGTTAAAACGTCACCAGAAGTGGTACCGATCGAGGGAAGCATATAAAAGACTTGACAAAAGCAAAATGAGACTTTTTAAAATACTGTTTACTAGCAAGTCGACATAACGTTATCCAGTGGTTAAGTTGTGAACAGAACCAACCGGGCCCTCCACTGAATAGTTTTGATTTAACTGGAGGATAGCGCTATCCACCTTTCGCACAAGCCGTACCTGGCAACAATATCATCACCATTATCGTTATTTTTAGTAGCCCTGATTTAAAATTCATCATGTATTTGCTTTTTTCATTCGATTTTTCAATGAACAGCGACAAAATGTACCCTCTTCAAGAGAAAGAGAAAACAAACAGGGGCTACAAACATAACAAAAAGGTTTTGCTTGGTATATTATGCTACAACATACATCCTCAGAAGTGACCGAGTCACCCTCGCGACGACGCGAGGGTGACGAGACGGCAGTATTATAAAGCCGAGTGCGTGAGTTCATTTTGTTACAGGGAGAAGAAATCACGAATGAATCATAACGTAATGTAAGAGTGACATCATCGGTTATTGTGCGTTTTCATGTTGGCCAATGGTATCGCGGCATTCTTTTCTAAAGCAATCACATCAGGAGGATCATGATCGGTACACGTGGAATGGGGTGTACGTGACTCTTACGTTTTTTTGTACCTGTCCCCTGTTCGGTTCCTCAACCGTTTTAGCTTCACTCTTGTTTACGAATGTTACTTCATGTTGTATTATAAGAAAGAATTTTAATTAGAGTTGAGGCTAAGTTCTAAGGATAAAGTTATCTAGAAGTAAGCTTTTTTAACTTGTACGTGACGAAGGCCGCCAGAGCAAGTTGAATATATTACGGGCTCTGCGCACTGTTCTGCGTTGATTTTTGTTTCGTTCTCTTCTGTAGCCCGCCGAGGTCAAATTTTCTTCTAAATCATCCAAGAAAAGTTCGGAAAAGCTGTTCACATTCATTGTCCAGTTCTCAGACAATAATTCTGTACTTTTGGAAACTTTTAGATTCCGCTGTTAACCGGCATGTCGCTTCCACCGAGTTTGACACCTCATTAATTTGCCACTTGTTTGTACGTTTCGCACATACACTGTAGTGGCGGCAGCGAATGAGAGGCAGCTCTATCCGCAGGCTAATCTGTTGCAAGATTTGTTTTTAATCTGCAAGCATTTGCTTTTGAAGGACAAAATATGAAATTTACCGTGAACATGTTGCTTGACTTGCATTGTTCAGATTAGTTCCGGACTTAGTTCAGGCAAGACCATGGTGTGGATCCCATCAGTTGCCGGTATTTCTAATATTGTCTGTATTAATTTTCAGTTCTTACTCGTTGTGTTTCACTTCGCTGAACTAGATTTCGGTGCGCAAATCATGTAACATTAACGTAGCGAAAGAGTTTACATAGGAAGAGTTCAATTTTAACAGGATTGCTTTGGTACACCTACATCATTGTCGTCCGTTTCAGTGCTTCGGAAGTGAAAATGCGCTGTGACTGTTCTCACACAGCTAAGGCGATTCAAAGTTGTGTTCATAAATAGAACAATTACCCTAGTCTTTGGTAACTGAAAGCATATCGTCTCGCATTAATACGGAAGCGGACTGCGGACTGGGGATTGAGGACTGCGGATTGAGTATTGCAGACTACGGACTGGGTATAAAACACGGACTCGCCTCGGTTTATTTCCTTTTCGTAAACAGGCGATGCCATTCTTAACGGTCGATTCCATTATGGTAACCAAGCCTTTCAAAATCGACGATGCTATATCTGCTTTAGTTTAGGCCTGGAGAAGGTAAGAAGCGGTTATAATTTGTTGATGGAGTTAAAATGCACTCACCAAATGCTTAATTATTGATATTCAGACTGGTTAGCTTGTGGTTAGCTTTTATTTATTGTTAGGGGCCACTCTAGATTAACATTTAAGAAAGTCACGTTTTAAAATAAAATTTACCTAAATTTAAGATTTATTTATAATTACATTTTTTTAACCTGGTAGTGTAGTGGTAAAAGGGGGGTGTTAGGAAGCAGAGGTTTGGGGCTCGATGCTGGGTGGATATATTTATAATTGCCTTTTTTTTCTTTAATTGAGCGGAGAAAAATCTGGTGATAGTTAAAAAATTTTTGTGTGTCGTGAAAATGGCATCGCTTAATACAAAAGGGAAAATTGCATCGCCTCGAGCAACTCTCACGCTTTTTTCGCGCTCTCCAAACTTCGTGCGTGCATTCATAACTCGATATATGCACGCTAAGCATCAACCAATTCTTCAATAGCATATGGCATATCTGTTTTCGAATGTATTTGGTGTCTGGATGGTGTTAAAGTAATTTTGGAGCCTGTTAGCAAGCATTTAAGCCTGATTTGGTACATGTAACTTCTTGAAGAAATGTTTTTAGCATCGAATATGCTACTAGCTTAGTGGTGCTATTTTCATTGCTTTTTTGGCTGAGAAAGGACGAATTTTATACGAATTAGTTAAAAAAAAACATTTAACTGTAGACTATTTACAAATTTTCAATATACTAAATTATATTCTTATCACAATCTCATCCTCAGGTTTATTTTTAAAATATTCTGAACATTTCGCAAATTTTAGCCCCAATTTCTTCGTTAAGCGTGACAATACTTCCGGTTTGCCGGGGAACCAGAAAAGCCGAAATAACAGTCGTGGAGTTAATATAGTGCCTGTCTTTTTCCGCATATAACTCAATTTGCGAGGCGCCCTTTCTGTGACAAGAGCATTTAAGTTCTATCCTTGCATACGGCGGCTGAGCCCGCAGTACGATCGGCAGTCAAAAGTTTGGTGTCCTAACGAAACGTTACGATAATAGCCTTTTTCTTCGCGGCTAAAAAAAATAAAAACAGTGCGCTTCCTTTGGGCTCTACTAGTAGTTAACTTGAGTATTCCAGGTTTAATTTGACGGGAAACAGCATATTTTGTTCAAAATAACACAATTATTATCATACCTTGCGATACTCGACAAACTACGAGCGAGTTGCCATGCCGAGCATTTTTCACGCCAAAATAGAGGTTTAAAAACACAAAATGGCTCATACTTTCCACTTTTTGCCAACTAGTATGGTTTTGTCACTTTTCGTGGATATTTGACGCCATCTCCAGTTAGAAAAGCTGCCTGATTTCAATGCCTTTCCTGACTTGTTAACTTTACATCAGGAGACTAGAATATTTCCCTAATGCTGAATCTTGATTGGTCAATTCAAATTTCCCGCTCGCCAGCCTTATGCTGGCGTTTGTATGCCGATTTGTCTTGGGTTAAGTGCGATGGACAGTTTTGAAATGCACGTGAACTTTATAGATGGTAAAGTTAACCAGCTCGGAGAAGAAGCAATTCCAATGCATCGACAACGAGCACACCACGACCTTCCAATTCAAGGTACACATGTGTCAAATGCGTCACATGCCTGAGCTTTGCTAATGTGCTGTTTTGCTCTTGTGTTTAATTGAATGAAATGATTTTTTTCTGTTTTAATGGTTTTTCTTTGTTTCTAAAGGCAATGTCGGTCTTTTTTCATTGAAGAACGGATTCACACATTCTTACAGATCGCCGAGCATGCTGGAGGAGATTACAAGCAAATGGAGCGAAGTTAGGACATAGAAATCGATCAACATACATACACAGAAACATGAACTTTATTTCAACTCGAATTTCAGAGTAGCCTGAAAGGCTAATATCTTCGAGAACAAAAAAAAAAGAAAAAAATCTACTTACAATACACAAAAATCTACATACATACATAAAATAAATCTCTATACATGCAATAAAAATCTATTCCATACATGAAAAAATGTTATATATCCTGTTAAGTCTAAAAAGCGATTGCTTCCAGGAGTCTTCCAAAACCAGATAAAGTAGACTCAGATCTTACATTATTAGGTAAGGTGTCACAATATGCCAATGGGTCAATCTATAGCTATAGTTGTATCGGGTTACACTTAGAAGGTTTGTAGTTGAATAAAGCTCTCCAGCTCTGGAGTCATCACTACTCGGTGTATAGTCACCTTCCATTATACGCATATTGAAACATGGTGGCAGCGGTCGGATAGAGACCCAAACAGTTCCTGATGTCTGACGCAGAAACCGAAGGAGCAACAGCAAGCGCTCCAAGCCATTCAACCCAGTCAAGCACACCGTTGCAAACTACTCCATTAGTCCAAGGGATAACGCCTCCCAAACCTCTAGACACGACAGGAAACGTCGTAGAAGATTGGAAACAATTTAAGCAGGTATGGAACAACTATTCCACAATCACCAACCTCAGCGCTCAAACTGAGGATTACCGTGTAGCGTTATTTCTACACTGCCTTGGGCCAGAAGCTCTAAAAATCTATAATGGAATGCAATTCGCCAACGAGACAGAGCGGAAGACCTTATGGAAGATCATTGAGAAGTTTGATGAATTTGCTATTGGAGAGGTCAACGAAACATACGAACGATACGTCTTTAACGGACGAAATCAGGGACAAGATGAATCTATA
>Ga0126343_10000379_pt1 | contig 16492 bp, 6 predicted proteins | sample Cyp2metagenome_FD_92531 | JGI IMG/M metagenome (GOLD analysis project Ga0126343, IMG submission 92531) | Coral microbial communities from Lord Howe Island, Old Settlement Bay, Australia - Cyphastrea 2 metagenome | ecosystem: Host-associated > Invertebrates > Cnidaria > Coral ...
ATCTTAGGATTCTTTCAGCTCCAGGCTTTATCAAGTACAAAAAAATGTTATTTTTTTCTCTATTTAGTAATATTGGTGTATATGTACAAGGCGAATAAAGGTTGTTGTTGTTGTTGTTGTTGCACTGGGGACTGGACAAAAGGGCTTGTAGCACTGTGCAACATGTACAATATATCATGTTTAGTTCCTGATTCAGTGGGTTTATTTTTGTGTTAGAACTCTTACATTTGTAATTGATCACTCTTTTGGAGTCTCCTCAACTTTGGCTAAATATCGCAAGAGTGAACTTGTTGTTTGTTTTTTTTCAGCCTATGATGGAGCATGTGCGATTTCACCCATGTTTTGTCACTGAAACAGTGCATTCTGAAACAGAAAAACACAGGTCAGTCAGTTGGCCCATGTATGATTGTCAGATGATCCTTGGGTGTTGCAATCAATGTACAGTGAGATGCGTTTGTCACTGGTTATTTGGAGTTAACAAAATTAGTTCTTTTAACCCTTTTATTTACATGAGTGTCAAGATTGAGAAATCCACTTTGTTTCTGGAGGAGAAGCTAAGCAAAAGAATGTCATTAATAATATTGTATTTGATATGTGCCCCTTGATATTAACAGAACTGACTATTCTTAATTTATACATGTACATGTGCAGTGTATGACAATGACCTTGTAATAAGCCAATTCAGTGGAATCCCAATTTTACGAACTTCCAAGGGAAACAAAAATTGGTTCGAAAAATCGAAGAGTTTGAGAAATCGGGAGTAAAATTACAGTGTTTAACTGAGGAGGGGAAAGAACTTTTGGTTCGAGTCATCGGGAGGTTTGAAAAACTGAGGGTTTGAGAAATCGGGATTCCACTGTATTTAGATTCTAAAATGTAACTCCGCTCCCAGGCTCAGGAGAAAAAAAAAAACAAAAGGAATTACATCAAGGTTGAGGGATTAATTTACATGTATGTCTTTTACTGTATTCTCCTAAGCCTTGGAGCCAAGTTGGAATTTTAATATGTCAATTTTTTAAATTTTTTAAGTGTACTTTTTTGTATGGATTACATTTATTTAAAGTATTTGAAAAGTTAAAAAGAGGTTCTCTGGTTAAACGTTTTAGGAACACTGAGCTTTCGATTGCTCAGTGTTTTTAGAACTTTTAACCAGAGAACGTCTTTTTAACTTTTCAATTATGCCCCATGGTTACTCATCGATTTTTATGCCTGGCAATGTTGGACCTAAGCTGCTTTACTGTACATGTATAAGCAGACCTATGTAGAAGTGAACTGCTGTGGACAGTATGCACTTTTCCTGACTGCACTGCTTGTAAATGTATTAAACTTCAGATGGAGAAAGAAAGAACCTCATGACATTGTAATAGAGTGCAAGAAACTTTCCCTGGATCCAATTGATAGAATACAGGAAAAAGGAGGATTTATGTCCTCTTGGGCTTCCAAGCAGAATTGCCAGGACATTTTTGCCGACAAATCCATTAGCTCCATACTCACAGGATCATGTGATAGTCAGGGACCGGAAATAAGCAGGTCAAAAGAACGTCGTATGTCTGATTCAGCAACACAGACTGGTAAATCATTACAAAGTGGAGACAGTGGCACTGATTCATGCAGCTTGCCAGTCATGTCATCTGATGAGATCTCAGCAGACTGGAGTCCTACAGAGGTGTGTGGGCTCAGCACTCCACCATCATCCCAGATGTCGCCCTCGACAAGCAACCCTGATCTGTTGCTGTCTTGTAATATTCAATCTCACTGTAGCACACCGGCTGCAGTGTACACCCCAGGGCAGTCCCCAACTACATCACTTGGAGGTGATGTAGCCGGCTGTCATCAAGGATACTCGGGCTCACCCTCAGTTACTGGGAGTAGAGGAAAGACTAATACATCAGGATGGATGCATAGAAGTCATGAGGGACAGTTGTCAAGAGCTTTGTATTCTGCGCTAGCTCAGCACAGTTCCGAGTCTGCCCCTGCGGCAATTGGGGGTCATCAAACATCAACACCCAAAGAACCAGTGAAATGCGATAATGACAAAATTGAGGAAACTCCGCATCATGATGGATGTAACTCGCTGACTTCCCCATCCAACAGTGAACTTAGTACGTTTGAAATTAAAGATGAACAAACTAAGGAAAAGGTTACAGGAACTAGTGAAGAACAATTTGATAGCAGTAATATGAATGTTTCACCCAAGGAAGAATATAGAGACTTCAGTGGGCAAGAAACTAGTTTTGTTTCAGAAAGTGATGAACACAAAGTCAAGTCTTTTGAATCGCACAAAGATGCAATTAGTTCAGAATTCTTGTCTGACTCTTTGACGCCTGTTGGTTGTCAGTCACTACAGTCAGTAGATGCAGTGACTTTATCCAACACACCCAGTGATTTTATGAATGGATCTTCAAATGATTGTATGTCCATAGAAGCAGAGGAATCAGGCATACATGTATCCCAGCCATGTTACGATTCTGAAAGCTCATCACTGAGTAAAGAACACCATGAGAAACCAAGCGATGCCGAGTTAGAAAACAAGTTGCTAGAGGTGAACAACAGTGAAACTAGCATAACATCAGATGAGGTTTTAACAGATGTTTCAAAATTTCGCAGCACTACTTCTGCTGTTCACCAGAACCACTATCCAGCTCACAATTGTGACTTGCTCGCAGCTTTTCCTCAACTGTTGCCGTCATTTCAGAGTGAAAAGGAGCACAGTGGACACAGCTCTATAGTTGATGGCGATGATGTAACATCATCAAGACTTCAGCAGCAGTTGTGTGGAGCTAGCCCAGTGGAAATTCTTGATAATTACCTCAAGACCGGGAATAGTGTACACTGTGGTGAGCTTTCAAGGTAAACTTGATTATGGCTGCTACTTCTACCAATTATTTTGTGCTTTGTTTTCAATCTGCTTATGCTTTGCGCAATGCACCCCTATAGCTCATTCTCATATTGGAACTGGAAGTTGAGCAAAACATGCAATACACCTTCAGTATTTACTGACATTAATGAATGTGAAAAAACAAAAGGAAACAAAGTTTTAACATCTGGGAAAATGGATTTAAACTATCGCATTCATGTATGCATGTACTGTACACGTGCAAAAAATTTGTTATTGCTTCTAAAACCACAAGACACAGGAGTCACTTGAACAAGACAAGTACCACTAAAACACTTCATTTAATTAATCACTGACAGAAAGATGTTTCCTAAATACACTTACAAGTCAATCTTGTGAAAGCCTCACTCGTAAGCTAGTTGCTTTTTTTCTGGTATTGTTCCAACGGCTTTTCTGGCTCAAATTGTTTCTCTTCTAATATTAATGACTTCTTAAGAAAGTTTTTTTTTGTCTTAAGTAGAACTTTTTGCTGATACTTTTAATAATACATTGCGGATACTTTTAATAATACATGTAGCTAGTGGTGAATGTTCTCAATTTTCTGTAAACTTCAATCCTCTCATCTGTAAGTGCAGAGTACTTTGTACATTGGTACGTCATTAACCTTTTACTGAGTTACTGCAGCTGTGTATGTGACGTGCCATTGACTTGTGATGTTCTTATTCAATGATCAGGATTCCTCTGGTCAGTCAAGTTGGGACAGTCTGGACACACTTTGGAGGTATAATCTTCCCTGTTTGATAAGGCATTAATCATTGAATCTGTACACTGTACCAACACATCTTTTGTTCTTTTTTTTTTGCTTATTTCAATGCAAGAATTTTCTTTCATTTGTTAGGTGATCCCCCCATGGATGAAGTGGAAATTCTGAGAGGACAAGTCAAACTGCTTCATAATCAACTCCTGTTTGAACGACACAAGTGTGATCTGCATGCTATCCGTAACAGAAGGCTCATAGGCAAGACTTTTAAGGCTGCACAGTACCATGAAGAACTTCTGGCCACTGTAAGTCAGTGATTGAAAGCTACCGGTACATGTACTTTCTCATAACATTTTTAAGACACTTTTATAAGACCAGTGGGCTGGAGAAGAAAGAAAATCATCAACCAGGGGATACCATGTCTGTGATTATATATGACACATAATTTCGCCCTTTGTTATTCTAAACACTTTCGTGCAGCTAACTGTACACAATATGTACTTGTATTAACTTTCAGAAGCTCATTAATGAAAAGGCATTCTTTATCATGGATTATGTGTAGACCATTCCTATGGATTATGTGTAGACTATTCCTTTAGTTTGCTTGTTGCTTAGCCTGCGAATGCAGACGTATTTTCTCTGTCACTGGTTCCGCCAAAAATAACGTCTGCGAACCCGAGCTAGAAATCGATTTCTGTGACGCAGGAATTCTAAGCCAATCACAGTTTAGCTCAGAAAAACCCAGAACTACCGCGCAAGGTATTCGCGCGAGTCAGGAGTATAAAGTTCAACAACAATGGCAGATAATGTGGATGAACTACTTAACTGCCGCGCGAGTAGCTGCGAGAAGTACTCGAGATTCATTCTATCATGCAATATGATTAGCCAACGAGAAAACAAAAGTCGTTGCGTCACAGAAATCGTTTTCTAGCTCGGGTTCGCAGATGTTATTTTCGGCAGAACCAGTGACAGAGAAAATACGTCTGGGTTCGCAGGCTACTTGTTGCTGTGTAAGAAAATTCCTCCAAAATCAGCAGTGGGATTTAGTTTCTTATCAATGGCAATGTGTTACAAGTTTTTTTTTTATTTTGCTTATCTTGCGTGACAATGTAGAAAGATCAACTGAGACTACAAGAAGATAAAATGAGAGAGCTGACTGATGCACTTAATGCACAAGTCGAAGAAAACAGGTTTGGCAATGAGAAGTGTTAATGAGTCTCTTACAATTCCTTTCTTATTTGTAGTTGGAGGTTTACCCCTTGGCTATTGACATGTACATAGCATTGCTGACAAGTTTACATCGGAATACTTGTAGCTTATACATGTAGCTTATCCAGTCAATGGCATGCGTTCAGGATGGAGTCTTTGCTCCAGGGATCCCCAGGTTTCAATTCCAGCACCCTAAACCATACAACCAAGTGCTCTTCCTATTGCATGTAATATTATATTCAAGGGAAACATCATTGTTGTACATGTTGATAAAGGTGCAAAGTAAATCCCCTTTTAATGGAACAAGGGTAGAATTCTGTACATGTTTGAACCTTGTCTGATCTTAAGATGTGTTTTTGCACTTCCTTGTAAAGGAAATCTAAAGAAAATTCCTCCAGTTGGGATCACCAGCAAAGGTTACAACTGAGGTGAGATATTCTTCTAAAATTGCATTCGTTCTGTTTTAAATTGGCTCAAAAAAATTCTTATTAGGTATGGAAGCTTTTAACAGCTTCAGGAGGAGCAGTACCCAATGAGTGTGTCAGTTGAACATGTAGGTGTAGAGATCTACATACGCTGTACCAGTAAACTTCTTGAATACTGAGTAAATCATTTATTAATATATTTATTTTTTAACTCTGACCATATTTTTCTTGATGTTCAGGGACTTGTTGGATGGGAATTCTCAACTGAAATACGCTCAAGAGGAGCTCCGTAACAAGCTTGAAGCTCAGCACAAAGAGTTTGATACAAAACAGTCAGTAAGTCTGTAGTGCACAATAAATGTGTGCAGCTGTTACTGTATGTCATCCTGAGCGACATGTCACTAGTACAAAGTCATGTCCATTACTGTAGTACACAGTGAAGGGTAGGATGACCTATCTTCATTTCTGAGCTGAAAAGGGTATTATATTAATGAGCAATACAACATATTTTTGGGTTTCCAAGACATGGTGCAAGAGAAACGTTTGTCACTGTAAGTTTGTTTGCCTGCTTTTGAGCACAGCCTTTGGAACTGAATTCCTTTTTTATACATATTGAATGGTATTCTTATTGTTACAGTATTATTGCAAGCATCAAGTTGACATTGGCTCATTTCATGCACAGAAGGGTGGGCTTTAGCAAAAATGAGGTTGACATGGATAATTTTTTGATTAAATTATAGGAGGTTAACCAGGTGAGAGCAAAAGTGTTCACATTAGAAAATGAGCTGCAACGACTCAAAGTGGAATTATCAGAAAAAGATCAATTATCAGAGCAGGTATGTTGTTAACTTTTGTATTCATCTTCTAGTTCAGTTGTACTTTATTCTTTCACAGTTTGTAGGGGATTCAAGAAGGTGTGTACCCTGCAAGACATCTTCCCTAGTCCTCTTTTTGCTTGGTAAGAAACAAGAGGTAACCTCTCTCTTGCAGGTGCCTAACAAGACTTGGAACTTTATCACAGACTTCAAACTATAACGTCTTATCTTTGTTTTGTATTCAGGTGAATCACCTTGTTAAGGAACTTCTAATCATGGGGGAAATAAACCAACAACAAAAAGATGCAATTCAGAAACTGGCTTTGGCTGATGGGCAGAATCCTGAAAGCAATCTGCAGTTACATGGTTGTCACAGAGAATTAACAGGTACAATGTGTTACTGGTACAGAGAATTTACAGTACTGTGTGCATGTTTACAGTTAGTGTTGTTATGAAACTACTCTCATTTCTTCCATGTGATAACCCTGGAACTTGAATCACTTTTTAGTTTCCAACAAATTGTTGCTCTGGCATGTCAGTGACGAAAATAAACAAAATCATCAACTCTGTGAAACTCTCATTAACAATGCTGTATTGCAGTCAGGAAGGAGAGTAATATCTGACAGTTAGAACTTCTGGTTATCTCGACTGGTGTGACAAAAAAAGGATGAGTTTGTAAGAGTCATAAAAACAAAGATGTCTTGCCTACACGTACTGTACATGTATATTCTTCCTTCCCAGTTGCAAAGCAAACAGTGAAAAGGCAGAAAGCTGAACTGGAGGCCATAACATCCAAACTTGCAGACATGGAGACACTTGTTTCTAGCAAGGTACATGTACATGTATAACAGTTTTTCTTTGAATTTACTTTAATTTAATTTATATTTTTTGTCAGACAATAGAAAAACTTGGGAATCCTACCGACATGTTTTGAACCTAAAAACTGCTTAGTTGTAGACATTCAAGAGAGCTCCTGACAAACAAAGAATTGTAAATGTCAAATGTTGATGGAGAATTTTGGATTGGACTCAATCTCAATGCACCTGCTTGCACACATCTTTTATATGGACTTAAAACTTGGTTCCCTACATATGTATGTACATGTTAACACATGTAAAAGCCTATCATGGAAACTCTAAGGCTTACATGTAGAAAAGTTTTGTCGCTATCTTTAATAAAATTATGTCAAGTGCTCTGAAATGTTTGCCCAAACTTTTCACATGTGTAAGAGTCTTGCCTGAACAAGTGCGTATCCGTCAATCACTGAACATTACCATTGTTTCAAGGCATGATGGCTGCTTAGTATTACAGCTGTATCAGTTATATGTGCTTCGAAGTGTTGGGAAGACAAAAAGAAATGAAAGAACTTGAGAACACTCACATGGATTACTTTGTGGATTTGATTGCTTGAATTGTTACAGGATATGGAACTGAGAGAACTCAAGAAATTCACTGAAGGACTGAAAGGAACTTACATCGGCAAAATACAGGTGATGTGCAGGAAATACATACTAAACTCTTAATAACCGAGCGTGAGGGCCGTACTGGGGAATATTGGCCCGAGGTCCATACAAAAACGATCGAGGGTCAATTTTCTTCAGTACGGCTTGAGCTAGCCAGGTTAGTGAGTAGTTTATTATATGGCACTTGCGCCATGCTTGTTTTGAATTTGCCGGCTTTCTAAAACAAAATATACACAGCTTATAACCATTTCCACGGAGATGGTCCGTATGGCAAAATTTTGACCAAGAAAGAACCAATCAGAACGCTCGGATTTGCCTTGCCATATAATAAAGTGCATTACTATGCATGATGCTTTAAGTTACATTCATTTGTGAGGATAGTGGACCAGAGGGCACATGTACAGCTTGCCAGTTGGATCAATAATGCTAATTAACTAAAATGAAATTAAATAAAAAATAAATGAGGAAAGTAACTCCCTTGCCTTAAGAGGCAGTTTTTAGCACGGCTGTGGTAATTGGGGGCATTAGGGTTAAAGTTATCCCAATGTGAATCAAGATTCAAACAAATATTATACTAGGTACTGTGGAACGGAAAACTTGTTGAAAATTCCACCTGGATAGAGGTTGGCCAACCGAGGCTGGCCAGTTGGCTATTAACAAGGGGTGGAGCCGAAGAGTCGAATTGATGACCACCAAACACAAATCCATCTAGCAGTAGCGAGAAGGATTTGAAACCGGGACCTCCAGATTACTAATCGGCTGCCCTAACCACTAGGCTAGTTCCGTTTCAGTCAAAGTAGAGCCCACTCTTGAATTTCATACATGTTTTATGAAACATCTGCTGCAACCACAAGTGCTGTTGTTTTTATCTTCAGCCTTTTTTGCTCTGCATACTTTTTATTGTATTTGTACTTAAATGGTGGTTTAAATTATACTTCTTTTTTATTTTTCTAGAGCCTTGAAGAAAAATATAATACCCAAAAGAAGATAACTCAGTCCTTAGAGTCTTATATCCTAGATCTGCAATCATCAGTGAACAGGGAAAAAGAGAAAATGGAGCACTATCCTTAGAACATATTTAAATAATATAGTTTAATGTAATCTGCATCATCCCAAAATTATTTATCTGTATTGAAGCAAGTTTTGTAACAGGCTTCTATTTGCTGGTAAAGCTTACTAATGAGAAGTAATATACACAGCGCAGCTACTTTATTACTTACATGTAATTCTGGGATTACTCACAGGAACCTTCTCAGTCTGGCCTACTTAAATCCTTACTTTCACCTACTAAGCACTTCTAAAATTATGGTGTAGACCCTTTTCTTAACTGGCTGCCAGTTGTAAATTATTTGATAAGTACAGTCAAACCTCCGGTTGCGACCACCTTTCCTCAGAGACCAGTTTTCCAAAATACCAAAATTTCCAAGGCAAATCACTATATTTTGATCCTCCTGTAAGCGAAGCGAGTGCCACCACTTTTAGAGCTAAAAATTTGAAATTTTCTTTTGTTTTTAACATCCTGTGAGTGACCACTTGACAGACAATAAAGCAAAAATAATGTATAATATGGTGTTGTAACATTAATGCACTCCAGAGAGTGCAAGAGATGGAATTATCTTCATGGGAAGTACCGAATTTGTTTACCGAAATTGACTTTTCACATGAATGAAACATTTCAAACATGGAGTAAGTCTCTGCACTTACCATGTGCTAATGAGGCAAAATTTGGACCCAATATGGTCTAAATTCTTGACAATTTGGGTGGTTGCTTACAGAGGTTCGACTGTATCAACATTAGCCTTACTAACCTTGTTTGTAAGTAGAAGTTTTTAGTATCAAACAAGGTTGTTAGGCTAATTGAAATGCATATAAAAGAATTTTTAATCGGTGGCTGATGAACGGGGTCTTAACATAAACTCTGATGCAAGGAAACAAGAAAGCAGGACCATTTTTGTGTGTGAGTGTGTGTGTGTGGGAGCATAATTCTGTTGTTTAGTTCAATGCACTTAGGAATAAAAATTATTTTTTGTCATCAGTTTTAGAAAGAACTTTCATCTGCTCCTTTGTGTTGGCCAGGCTTTGGTGACAGTCTTCAACTCAGCTTTGAAGCTTAATGCAACCTTGTTACCAGGTTGGGCTTGATGCCCTGAAATGTACACACAACCAAATACAGCAATAATTATTGCATGCCCTGAGGTTACTAGGGAAAAAAACACTTATCATTGTTACTTATGCCATATGAATTTCAAGGAGAAACTGAATTCTTCTTAAACATTTTTCACAATAAATGCAGGGCGTTTTGCTTTAGCACACAGTATGCTATTGGCGATAACATAGCGACTAGGATGTGCATTTGCTGCTTGCTAAGTGGAATTGCTTGAATGTAATAGTAATCTTCAGTGAATTTTGCCAGATCTCCACCTGCTGAGTACTGCACTGTCATTGACCTTTGATGGAGATGGTGACAGAACCAAAGTACCATAGTTGTCTTTGGATCATTGTCTTTGGGTGTCTTCACTGCAGTTACTGGCCACCAAAGCAGGCTGCTAATGCTTTTGTTATAGCCCTGAGCATCTGAGCCCCGAGTGTCTGTAATTCTGGTGGATGCCTGTAATAGTGAAGCACCCACATTCCATGGACTCTAAGGCAGGAGATGAGTGCATTGCCAATCAACTGGTTTGTATTCAGACTGGTGGGAAGCTTATTGGTGTGTAAGCATAGAGGGGGAGTCACTGTCCCATGCATTATAGAGTTACAGAATTGATTGAGTGGGTGTTTCAGCCAGGACGAATGGATATCCTGTCTTAGACATAGCGGCAGTGCATTAAAATATCTGATGCAGACATTTTGGAAGTACTGTATATTATCATTACTGCTCTTCAATTCTACAGTAAGGGAATACAAATGAACGACTCTTGTTTTGGTCGTTTTATTTTTTATTTTAAACTTATCTTCAGAATAGTTAAGTTAACAGGTACCTTCACATCAATAGTTATCCTGTCCCCTGACAAGTCAAGGGACATACACATGAAGGACCCAGAGTCACATGTATGTGCAATGCTTTGTCATCTATACTTACTGTAGCTACCATACAGTGTTGCTTCCACCCATTGAAGGGTGGTGCTTGCGAATTGGCTCTTTATAAAATGTTCAACAAACGTAGATGAAAATAGGCATTATTTATGAATCTTGCACAACTACAACCTCACGAGGTTGACATAACAATTCCGTCTCAAGCGAAATATAGAAATTAGGTATCACAATATGTTGAAATGCAGTGCAGAAATATAATGCTGTGATGTTAGACAGCAGTGGCTTAAGTTATTTAGGATAAGAAATTTGCTTTTTAAGTGGACGACTATATTAAAGAGCTATGCCGTAATATATTGAGTTGTTTTTCTGATGTACAAAATAAGCTATAAGGAGAGTGACTAGTCCTTATGAGTGTTTCTGTTTCCCCTTGGCTGGGACCCTAGTCCATGGCAGGGCAACTCCCACCCCCCCCCACCCCCTCCCCCTGTTACATCATTAAATTCACTGGTACCTATTTATACACCTGAGGACAGTTTTTCAAAAGTCCCGCAAACTTTTTGTCCGGAAAGCCGTAGCCAAATCTCAAACGTTATGATGACAGGTCTGTTTTATTCGCATATTTTTCTTAATATGAACAGAGATATTCTCCATTCAAGAAATTTCAGGCATATAGACCTCTCTGTTGTTAGATACAGATCAACTAGAGATGGCTTTATGGGCCTGTAAAGTTTCCGGGGCTTTCAAGAAATGGGCCCTTGGGAACACAATGCACTGAGAGAGCAAGTGGCTGGCCCAAGAACACAACACGATGACCCCGGAGTCCAGCATGCTAACCATTGCACTGCATGTCCCGGCATACAGGAACTAGTAGCAAACCAAGACTAAACAAGGCTGGTTACGAGTACCGGTAAGCAAGATAAGCGTGGTCCACAAACTTGAAACAAATTGATAGTAATAGATGGGTAGAGAGAGGCACTGTGAGAGTAAAGTGTCTTGCCCAAGAACACAGCGTAATGTCCCCTGCTGGGACCCGAACCCGGACCACTCGTGAGCTCGATCCTGAGTATGGTGCACTAACCATGAGGCCACTGCATCTCTACACTTGTACATGTATCTACTAGAGTATATATTTCACCAGTCTTGCCACATTGCAGTTTTTTGCCATCCCTTTATAAGATATGAGATCAATCAATAGCAATTGATAAGTCACACTCAAGAAGGTAAATTTTGACATTGTTGGTTTAAATAATTTGGCAGAGTCACGCAATGGTGTGTGGGAGATCTACAGATCATACTGTGAGGAATGATTAGTCTCTTAAGGTCTTTTTTTAGATTACGTTCACTGACAGCCGAGTGGTCATATTTCTTTTTTTATCACAGATGGCAATCTTTTACATCCCTGGTACATGTACTTTCTTAGCACATATAATTTTTGTTTCAAGAAAACAACTGACTTGTTTTCTAGAAACAAAAGATAAAATGCTTTGATAGCCCAACAAGTTCTCTCCAAAGAAAACTTACAGCAATTTTAATATCATATATTTGGTGATGTCGATGATTGTAGTATCTCCAAGTTTCGCTGATGAGTAATTGCATGCCCGATACAAGTAATCAGTAATGTATGCAAATGAAAATCTCATTTTATTTCCCCATGTACATGTAGAGGACACACGGTGGTGCCTTAAATAACAAAACTTTGACATTGAGTAAATTATCAGTAAAAACATTGCTGCTCCCTCCTCATCGACAACACAAGCATTAAAAATTGCAGTTAAGCTGATTTATTCTTTTGACTGACTCCGTAACTTATTAAGCTCTTGTACCCACTCTTTGACAATAGAATGGTGGAATTTATCCTTGGTGCAGTCAAAGAACTCTTGAAGCCAGCCCGGCTTTCCTTCGCCGTCTTCATATTCATGTGCTTGTAGAATCATTTCAAATCGATCCAAATCCTTCACAAATTTGGCTTCCTCCGTCTCTTGGGCTTCATATTCCTGCCAGAGTAGCAGGAATTCCTTTCCCACTTCTTCACCGACCAAACTCGACAAATACTCCATAGTTTGTTTTTCTCTTTTGTGTTTCTCCTCCTTGCTGACTCCATCGAATGGCGTGATATCACCAACAATACATTCTGCCATGTCGTGGATCAGTGCTAGTTTAATGCAATGATCGCGATTGATGTTTGTTCCTTCGTCAAGTCCAGTCGGAAGGAAACTCATAATAGCCATGCGGTACATGTGATCTGAAACGCTCTCAGGTGATTTGACGCCACGATAAACCCAACCGGTACGTTTGGTGGACTTCAGCTTTCCGACTAGAGACATAAATTTAAGAAGATCAGCCATGCCCGTAAAAAAATAACCGATGAATTGTTTCAAATCAAACTCCGCGGCACAAATATTCCTTTGAACAGTTTTTCGCAAGGCATTATTTGACTAGGTCAAGAGGAGAATGGGATCTAGATGCGTCGCGACTGATATTTTACATGACGTATTTCAAGAAACCGCTGACATTCCCTTGCAAAATTCTTGGAAAAGAAGTTGATGTGGCGAGGTTTCACAACAAATAGGTACCTTTTAAAGAAATTTCACATTTTGAGACCAGTCGGTCAGACACGAATAAGTATGGTTACCGGTGGGGACGTTGTTGAAAGGCTCGAGAAACGCGCTGTAGAAGCCGAAGAGACCATCGCTTTGTTGAAATCTCAACTGCTCTTTCTTCAGAAGGCGGCAGGTTAGTGGGCATGTATTGTGACTTGCTATAAGACATGTGACTATGTAAGTTTAAGTGTTGAAGATTATAATCTGCACTTTAACACCACACTGCACTTAAACGACGCAATAGAGAACTAGAGAATTGCAAATTTTAGAGGAATTTTGGAAGAGTATCGGCCCTTTGGAGTTGAAGCCTCGGCAAACTTCCGGGATACTCTACAAAGGATTCCTACAAAGTTTTGCGCCGGGAGGCTGTGCGCTTAAGTCCAACTCTTTACCCTTTTGTATACCACTTTGGCAGGAAATGTTACCTTTTCATTATAGCTACTTAAGAGCACTGTATTCCATTTCTAAACACTCGGAAAAAAGTCAATGAACAATATTAATAGAGAACAACCCCCCCCCCCACCCAAAAGAAAAACAAAACAAAACAAGCAATCAAATCATTTATTTATTTCCTGTTCGTGTTATACCTAAATAATAGCCTTCCCAGGGTGTATTTAGCAGAGGTTAGACCACTCCTGTGTAATCTTCCAGTAAAGGAAAGATAAGTTATTGTTAAGACCTCATAGTGGTAGAAAATTGCATGTTACAAACTGATTCTGATGAATTGTTTCAGAAAAGAAGACCAAGTCTTTTGGAATAAAGGTTTGTCCACACTAAATACATGTAGCTTAGGATGAGTAACTGTTTCAATGCTTGGGCACATGATTTATTTCTCAATGTTGCTGTAGCATACTTGGTACTTACAGTAAACCTACTGCAAGCTGGAGGACAATATTTGTCTTCTGATGCAAGGAATATTGATTGTTTAATAGCTCCCAAGTCGATTTGCCATTAGCCTGCCCAACCAGAAGTCAATCAACCTGCAAAGCAAACTTGTCATTTTAAGTCAGTAAATATGTTTGTTGGTGAGTGTATGTGTTGCCAGAGGAATGGATCGGTTATCACCATGTGTGTGATAGAAGTAACAAGCTTTCGATTGTGGTCTGACAAGAATAAAAAGTGAGCAAAGCTCTTATGCACACTCTTCTTGAAATGATAAAAGTCACCATGATGTATTACCAACATCTGTAGTCTTCTCAACTATCAACTATCAAACTTTTCTGGTAGGACTGGTGACAGAAGAATTACATCAGTTCTATTTACTGAGTTTTAAAGAAGTTTTATTTGGGGGCTAATTGACTTCTGGTAAAGGGCTAACAGACTAATGGCAGGATGAAATCGACTTCAGGGAAAAATGACCTGATACCAATGCAAGCATTGCCTGTATTTCTTTGGCTAACTATGGTACTAACCTCTGCTTAACGTAATAAACCAATATGTAAGATGTAATTCACTATTTATGCTGATAGTACTATATGCATTCCTGAGGAAAACAAAAGTCCTTTACTACAAATAAAAACATTCAATCTGATTGGTTACTGCAACAGTTTGAACAAGAGTCATGTTAGGTAAACTTATGAGCATTCAGAACATTTTCTATTTAAAAAAACGCCTTTACAGTGTGTCACATAGACAGACTTGCTTTTTTACTACTCTGTTAAGGATCGTATTTCAGCCCTTAAACAAGAAAATGAACGTCTCAAGCAAGAGGCTGACAAACTTAAATCAGAGTTGGAATACTGGGAAGTCAGAAATGGATGTAAGTACAGGTGTTCAAGACATATACAATAATATTATTATTGTAGCCTGATGCAAAAGTGCTATCAACGGCATTACAATTTTAATTATACTAAACTTGGCTTCAGGCTATGGGTTCCAAATGAAATCGAAATTTTTGAACTTGAACATGATTAGACTAAGCTTTTCTGAGCTTTGCAAAATAAACCAACTCTCCAAAGAGGGATGGCAAAAATTGTGAGATGGCAAGACTGATGAAATATATATGTATATGTATCTAGATACACTGCAGTTATCATTTTTTTCAAGGAACAGTCATGTATGCTAATGGTCACTTACACTGGATTTTTTTTCCTTAGTGACGCAGGTTTCTCTTCCAAATTTAATACAAGGGATACCTTCTGGAACTCAAGAGAAAGTTGAAATTCAGTCAGCTGAACAAGCTGAAGTTAAACCTGAAAAAGTACAAGAGCAAAAACCAGAGAAGAAACCGAAGAAGGAAAAAGTGGAGAAGAAAGGGAAAGACAAGAAACCTGATACAGAAGGTAATTGTACAGAAATATTGCGTGTCGTGCAAATGTGATGCTTTGTTAGCTTTTGTTTAAGATGGTACAGAGGCAGAACTGTCTTTCATTTTAATTATTTTTAGTCACCTGTAGCATTGATCTTCACACTGTTATGTAACAAGCTTGTTACCTTTTGAGTGAATTGTATCAACTACAGGCAAGTTCACTGGTGACATTAAGGGTCTCTCAAACATACTCAGCCACAGCAGGTGTTAGAGGTTATGGCCCGTATTGACAGCCCTGCTAGGTGCAATATTTTAGCCAATACAGGACTGCAAGCAGCAGAGCCTCTCTTTTAGCTCAAGAGTCCAACCCCTGCCAGACTTAATCCTGAGCCTCTTGACGTGGAATTTGCTTTTTAGCAAATTACTGACTAGTACATAGGATAACATGTATGTACAGTGAGTATGCTGTGGTTGTTGACTGCTTGATGTTCTCCTTACTATAAATTCAGAACCTCCCAGTAGCTCGGAACCTGATGTCTCCCGTATTGATTTCCGCGTTGGTAAAATTTTGTCAGCCAAGCACCATCCTGATGCAGATACGCTGTTTGTGGAAGAGAGTAAGTTGTAGTCCAGTGGATGTAATAATGCAAACTTGGAAAATACATGTACATAAATGTAAAGATGTAAATTGTGCATTGTATAATGGTCAAGAAAGGATAAACCTTTGACTGTGTGTTCACACTAAATGTTAATTATATTTAACTGAATTACGATTGAATCTATCATACTCCATTCGATTTTATTCAATTGTGGTTCTGTTCACATCTGTGAAAATTCAAATAATATAGGTAGGATAACCTCGCAATCTAAAGTTGAGAACGAAAGGGCGCCCTATCGAACAGCTGCCATGATATTTACTGCAATACTTGATTTGGAGGCCAGAAGAAAGGCAAAGGAAGCTTCGAAGGCTAGAAAAAGAGAAATACGCTGTCTGAAACAGCAACAACGGATGAGACAGTTCTCGAGTACCCTCCATCGGCCATTTCTTGGCTTATTTTGTCCCATACGAGTTTCTTGTTGTGCAAGGTGTTTAACTCATGTTG
>Ga0126343_10000380_pt1 | contig 16475 bp, 5 predicted proteins | sample Cyp2metagenome_FD_92531 | JGI IMG/M metagenome (GOLD analysis project Ga0126343, IMG submission 92531) | Coral microbial communities from Lord Howe Island, Old Settlement Bay, Australia - Cyphastrea 2 metagenome | ecosystem: Host-associated > Invertebrates > Cnidaria > Coral ...
TTCATTGCAGTCATTCACTGTTTATAACGCGTTTGCAGGCCTTTAGGGCTCGCAATGAGCCAAGGTCTTTATATCAGTCTATAAATGTTAACGTTGACATCTATTTTCCTTAAAATTTGTCGTCGTTGTTGTTTGTCTTTTCTGCGTTTCCGAAACAAGCGAGACATATTGAATTTCAGAATGGTGGCGGTGCGTGACGTAGAGCTGCGTAGAGCTACGGATACATATACTTATCTCGTGATTTTTAGCCCATTCAGAAGTCTGAGTTTTAGTAAAGTGCTCATGTAAATCCTCGTTTGTTCAGTACAGCTAATTAGTGGCTTAGATAGCGAAAGTAAGTTCAGATGTTTACACTATTCTCCGGCCGCAATGTTCGTGTAAATTTGTACAAAATATTTCGGCGAATATCTGAGGTTTGGGAAAACGTACAGTATTAAAATTAGACAAGAATCATGCTTATTAATCTCCTATAACATCACAATTTCTTGACTTTATCCACTAAATGGTTTTCGAATAATTTTTCTTATTGCGTCAGGATTGCGTGACAGTGAGAGCCACGAATTGTTTTGCCGGAGTCAACATACATATTTCAGCTCAAATGCACAATAATTCGCTCTATGGGTTTCACTATTGTTAAGACACATATCTCTGTTACGAGGAAATAACGAGAGAATATCGTTAAGTTCGAGATGCTAACTTTATCATACCTTTACGAAGTTTATCAGAGCGTTGTTAGATCCTTTAGTCCGGTTTAGAATAACTTGATCCTTGATAAATTACATGTAACTGAAAATTTAATCTCTCGTAATGCTTGCAGAAGACCCGGCCGTTTCGAAAACGTTTAACATCCTTTAGCGTTGGTCTACCGAGAGCGGTGTGTTCGTTTGGAAAAGATTTCATCGCCCTAGAAATGAAGGAATCCTTGCTAACTTTTCACGACGACAACTTCTGCTAATTCCATGTGCTGTACGCATACAAAGGTGACGCATGCTCGTTAAAGACCAGAGGGCGATTTGTGACTGAACGTGGAAAAAAAAAAGAGCCGAAACCTAAACCCAGGCGTCACTGCCTGGGTAATAAACTAGGCTCAACATGTTGTCGATACGTCAATTATCACCCGGAAGCCACACGTATAAAATACGTTCGCGCTAGCTAATCACAGAGAGTTCTGATAATTATCTTGGCCGAAAACGTCTAACATGGATAAAACAATGCAAGAAATTAAAATTCTATTCACGATCAGCGCTTGAGCCAAATGTTCTTCAGTCTACTAGTCGCCATGTACATGTGCTGCTCGCAAATAGCTATGTCCCGGATGTACTTTGATATTGTCGAGCGCGCGAACTGCGATTTGTCGTCGACTCGATTTGCCGACTTTGATTTCCCTCACTCATTACGACTTTAAGCGAGACGAGTCGTGACGAATCGAGTCGAGTCGACTCGATTTGCCGATCTTTACTGCTCTCGCTCAGTACAGCACTGCATTAACATTAACACCCCACTCACACCAACTAAACTAGGTTAATTAAACCAGATTTAGTTTCATCTAGTTTGTCGATAACGTTTTGCAGTAATTTTGAGAAGAGAAATTTCAAACCAGTGTGCTAACATATTTTAATCATAAAGGTTTTTAGCTTGTTAAGTTGCGAGGTGCGCACGATATTAGTAACTAATTTTTAACCTTGTTTTGTTAAACCACTTTTAAACGTGCCTACCACATTGGTGTAAACGGGGTATAAGTCTCTGAGGTCCCACTAGACTTCCAACAAGTCATGTCGACTTTTGGGGAGACCAGTTGTGACGACTCCAAGTCGAGTCGACTTAGCCTGTTCCAGATTCTCGATCAGTGGGGACGATCGAAAAAGCGGGCTCGTGACGAGCGGGATCTGGTTAAAAAATAGGACAGGCTGCGCCCTCTCCCAGCTTTTTTTTTACTGGCTCCCGCTTGTTACGTTCGTCCCGCACCCGCTTAGCTTTTTTGACTGTCCCTGCTGAGCGAGTGCCTGGAACAGGCTGAGTCGACTCGATTTGCCGACTTTAAATGCCCTCCCTCAATACAACACTGCATTTACACTGAGTCTCTCGTCACTAGCTAGACTCTCCAATAAGTCGAGTCGACTCCCAGTGAGACGATCTTACCGAACCCCTCGTTTTACAAACTTGCCACTAATTAAAGCGGAAAGTCGAGTCGATACCTCCCTTAGCCGGCTCGCCTCTATGCAGGTATATTGGACAACCCTTCACGTCTTTTCATTTCTGCTATCCATTTGGTACAATGACGATTTCTTATGATTGATGAAAACGTGGCGCGGTCATACAATGGAAAGGGACTGTTTTGTATTAAAATTTAGCTGCTACGCAATGAAACCGCCGTAAAGTGGAACTCTGCTTACACTCAGTATTTCAGTTTCTGAGAGTGGAGCTATTTGACGTGTCATGAGATTAAACGATACTTGTATTTTCTTCTGGATGAGTAAATTAAACATTTTAAGACATTGTTTGAAAACTGGGAACTTTTTCATTGCAACCTTTAGCGGCAAACGCTCGACCAGTAATCTGAAGATTATGTCATGCATGCGAGTGGAATCATCATTGCGACTAATAATAAAAGTTCATTAACATGACATTATTACATGCATGGCTTTTGTTTCTCCAGTACATGCAATGTCCCTATGCCGATTAAGGACCGGAAAAATTAAGCAAAAAGCTGTAAAATAAACAACTTGGAACCTTGAGAACGTTCGGTGTTGACAGAAAAATCTCAGACTTCGAACTTACCTTGCTATTATTCGACAATACGACATGATCTTGGTTTGAGATTTTCTCGTAAGGACCTCACTCTTGCTTGCCAAAACAAAAACAAAAAAACACTAGTAGCAAGTTATAATCAATTTAAATTAAGAAATATCATACTACGAAAAAAATAACTATAACTACGAGATTAAACATGTCTTAAGTTGAACATTTTGTGGGGTAACTAATGTTTGCACTCTTCCACAGCTTATTATATCTACATCCTTGTAATGTCTGTACTCCTCTTCATTGAAAATGACTTAGCCACCTGACTCTCCGCGAATAAATAATGATTTCGACGTATTGTTCGGTAAGGGCTAAGTGTTGAGCCAAATACTTTCCGGTATAAATAAAGTTAACTGATGATACTGATTTCTTTGACGGATTGACTGCCAATTTCGAAGTGAGGCAAAAAAACTATTTTACCTCCTGACACACTCTAGAAAATGGAAAAACGAAAGGAAACGGTGGCTTAAGCGTGTCATCGCAGTCCGAATATTTCAAGGAAATGAATCAACAACTACTTTTTAGTTTAGAACAGTGCGTATCTCGTGATTTTCCCGAGGTAATTTCTGAGTATTAATAATAGCCCAGAAATAGTCTCAGAAAAGGAAATTCATGCGCGAGTCCATCAAAGGCTTCAATGCGTCAAGGCTATAGAGGCTTAAATACGCAGTTCACCGACACTTCTCAATGCACAATGGCTGCGACCGAAGGTGTGAAATCGGACGAGGAACTAAACTTTATCCTGAAGTCTCTGGCAGAGAGAGGAAAGGACGGTGAAATATTTAAGAAATACAACGAGTATTTCAGTCGCGAATTTCTTTTACCACGGCAGTTAATTTCCGAGTTAAACAGTAGTGAAATCGATCATGACCACGTAATGTTACGGGCTTATGGAAGTTCAGCTGAAGATCTGCAGTTCTACTCTCCAGGTGATGCTGGAGACATTGATCTTATGGTCTCTCCACGTTCGCAAAGCTTGATGATTTACGAAGAACGGCTTGAATACTCACTCGAACATCCATTGCATGTGAGAATAAAAGGCAGCGATCATCCCATGTTACAGTCTTGCCTCGTGGAAAATACACCGTACGTGGCCACATCAGCCTTAAAGAATTTTTCTCCGGCAATTTTTGGGTCTTATGTTCCCTTTCTAGTCGACTGTGTTTCCGAGGTCTCCCGGCTAATTTCAAAATACGGTTTTCCACTTCGTTTCACCGCCTACCTGAAGAAGGAAAATACAAACAGCCCAGCTATAACACTTTGTATGTCTGACTTGTTGGGAACTATTTCCAAATACAGGGAGCAGCTAAAGATAGATTCACAAAGTGTTTCTATGAACAAAGCAGCAGCTGAAATGGAATGTATTATCCATGTCTTGTTTGTTGTCAACGGGATTGACTACACCAGAGAACACGCCGAAATTGTCAACGACTATTTGTCACTACTCGTAGCCGCAGGAAATGCAGGTAAAGATATTCCTTTTTTAGTTTTTGTTTCAGACCTTTGGAAAAAATTGCAAACGTTTTTCACCAGAGTTAAAGAAATTGAAAGTCGGTCAAGTAACAAAACTTTACATAACGATGAACACAAAACCGTCGCACCTGAGAATTGGACGGGTGACGAAAGAGGAAGTCCGACAGATGCGGAAAATTGCCCGCGAATGACATTAACTTCCAATGGCAATTCATGTGTCTCAGTGCAATCACAGAGCGGTGATACATACACTGATTACAGGTATCCCATGGTCTTCGAATCCACGTCAAAACCATCAACAATGAAGTCAGATTCTGCGAACCATTTACATCAATTTTCAAATAATCCAATATCGCCATGTAAGCAGAGAGATGCAGGTAATGATTTGGAATGCAAAATAGAAAAGAAAGAGAAATTGGACTGCAATAAAGATTTGGGAGAATCAAACACAGACAGACAGCCAGAAGTTAAAAAAGAAGAGATTGCTTGGGATAATGGTGAAGAGAAAGAGGCAAAGGATGAAAATGAATCAAATGAGCTTGAAAAATGGTTGTTTAGATGGGTTGAGTTAATGCTGAAGGGTGACGAAAGAGGAAGTGCGACAGATGCGGAAAATTACCCGCGAATGACATTAACTCCCAATGGTAATTCATGTGTCTCAGTGCAATCACAGAGTGGTGATACATACACTGATTACAGGTATCCCATGGTCTTCGAATCCACGTCAAAACCATCAACAATGAAGTCAGATTTTGCGAACCATTTACATCAATTTCCAAATAATCCAATATCGCCATGTAAGCAGAGAGGTGCAGGTGATGATTTGGAATGCAAAAGAGAAAAGAAAGAGAAATTGGAGTGTAATAAACATTTGGGAGAATCAAACACAGACAGACAGCCAGAAGTTAGAAAAGAAGAGATTGCTTGGGATAATGGTGAAGAGAAAAAGGCAAAGGATCAAAATGAGTCAAATGAGCTTGAAAAAAGATTGCTTAGATTGGCTGAGTTAATGCTGTCTTGCCGACGAAAAAAAACACTGGAAACAAAATTTGTAGACATGGAGCGAGTTAAAAACGGGATTGATTTAATCCCTGCCTTTAGATCTTATGGATGGCCAAAGGTTGCGAGAGATTGGATAAACAGAGAGCGTAAATGGCCGTCCCCCGACATTGTCAGCAAGGTTATTACTGAGGGATACCACTTAGTAGCTAAGTCGGCAAAGTTAAATGGCAATCCAGATTGCGACTTCAGAATCTCCTTTTCTCACGCAGAATACCTGCTAAGCCAAGAGATGAACGAGATCCAACGTGACTGTTACGTTTGCATGAAAAAAATTCACCACGCTTATCTCCGCACTCAGCCGAAGAGTTTGGTCTCATTCCATCTGAAAAACATTCTGTTGCAGACAATCGAAGAAACCGGTGCGGAGATATGGACGAACAGCAATAGAGCCGAGTGCATGATAATACTCCTCCAAAACCTTTTGACAGCTCTTACTAAGAGAGATCTAAGACATTTCTTCGTGAGGTCCTACAATCTGTTTGGTGTAGATTACATCGCAAACCCTCAGAATCTTGAATTGCTAGCCATGAAAGTTGAAGAAATATTAGAAAACCCAAAGCGATTTTCTAAGCAGTTGATTCAGAGCCGAGGAACCGGAGAGAGAACAAAGGAAAATACAAAAGAAGAACACGTTTCCCAGAAAAGAATTCCGGAGGACGAGCAATCTGCGTCCTCTAAACCTGCAACTGCACAAGGAAATGACAAACTGGAAGAAAGTTTATCCAAGGGTAGTTGTGCCATCCAACCAAAGAAAGAAAATGAAGCAGTTCCTCTAATGCAAGCAAAAGCGCCTCTAGAAAGCTGCTCAGCTAGAAGTTATCGGTACCATGATTTGAAGGATGCGTACCAGGTGGTCACCGAGGAGTTGATCCAAATGGCTTCCCATGACGGTGCAACCATGAACCTTTTAGAAATGTCCTTAGTAAAAGATATCGCGGAGCTCGTAAGGGAACACAACATCCCTGTTGGGGCGCTTCCTGGATTGTTTAACGTCCTCTGGCACAAGCGAGGCTACTACTGGATTTGGATCAGCTCTGAGCCAGATATAAGACACCGAATTGTTGTCGCAATCCAAGGTGGAGTTGAACTATTGAAGCACCATTTGAAGCAAAACGACTTCTGGGAAGGGAAGAACGGTGAAACATATGAAGTCTTCTTCGACAGAATATTTGATCCTGCTGTTGAATATCCTTCCCACTTAGGCCGCGTACTGCCATCTGATAATTTTAATCAATTAATGTACAACGTTGCTAACAGTTTCAAAAATTCGTCAGTGGAACACCTTAGGGAGATGGGAGAGAAATATTTAGACCTTAGCCATCCTGACGTCAGTGACATTTTTGACTTCCTCTTGTACGCCTGGTTCGCAGACCGAAACAGCAATCAATCAGACACGGTAGACCGTCTGTGTGGTAAAGGTCTTTGTATGATTAAATCAGCGATCGTGCAACTAGCTAAGGCAGACAACGACCAACAAGGAGATAACACTAACCCTTGTGTGGATTTATGCCAAAGACTGTTTGATGTTTTTATTAGATCTTTTCCGATATCAGTTCAGGAAATCGTGGCTAAAAACGAGGATGGCTTTTCACTAGCTAGACTGACATTACTTCTATGCAGGGGGTTTACAAGTTGTTTGTAATATTTAGGGTTCGTAGTGTTGTTTTAAAAACAAGTGAAGTTTAGCCTTGCTAATGATTCAAAAACTCATTTGTTATTCTAATTGCTCGAAAGAACACTTGAGACTGAGCAAAAACGGAGAGGTAATTATACGGATGATTTGTAATGTTGTTTTCAAATCTCCTTTGGACGAAGACTGTAAGACATCTGGGAGCGAGATTAGTGGGACGAGCAAACTGTTAGTAGATTTGTACATACTGTGAATGTTGGAAATACCATTTGCATAAAATGCGAGAGGAAAGTAATGTAAAACAGCCTTCACACGGTAAATTAAAGTTTTCAAACTCGCGTTGGCAAATTCCAGTGTGTGTGTGTGTGAACAGCACAAATACAGTCGCGAAACACTTTGGCAAACTGTTGGCGACAAATAGAGCTTGCCTCTATGCTCGCCATCTTTTTGTCAACAACTTTTTCGTGTTGGTAAATCTGTCTCTGACGTGAGTACTATTGGCAAACATTGAAACTTTTTGAAGTTTGCCTACACCAGTTTGCCAACTTAATTTTGTCTTGTGAAGGCCGCTTAAAACTCTGAAATTACATTAGTACAGAATATGTAGCAGAAGATAACCAATTTGAAAATAATGAGATTAAAAAATAATAATAATAATAATAGACGATTGCCAAAATTCGATAAAGCTGTAGGGCAGACCGACTTCAATTTGGCATCCATGAAAGTGTTTTGAATGTAGTTATGTCCAAGAAGGTTACCGTATACCATGAGAGGTTTCTCGCATCCAAGCGATGTAGCATGTCAGAGCTTTAAACTAATTCCTAAACCCACGTATCAAACTACAGCTTAAAAAGCTCGCTTTCAAACTATACCAAGAATTTTGTAACAAAACAAATTGTCGATGTTTTTTCGATACCTAAATGTTTGTCCGAATCTCCTTTTAAAAGAAGTCAAAGCGAATGTTTTTCCTCGTTCATTGAATTTTGTATATATGTAAATAACACCTTAGTGGAGCTGAAAATTTTGTTGCAGGGTACCTTTAAAGAACTTTCCCAACGACAATGCACAAGAGGTTGGCCTCCATAGGGAAGGGGGAGTGGGTGTGGGTAAAAATGAATATTTCAATATGTCATTATTGAAGAGAGAAGGAGTGGTCATAAAAGTTTTAGTTACTTTCACACCTTACGTAAAGTTTTTTTTTAAAAGTAATGTCATATATCATACTATGCACAAGTTATGCGTTCACACGGGTGATGATAATGACTAAAGTTACCGCAATAATGAACATACGGTACAAACAGATTCCTAAGAACCACCAGTTTAGCCCACAAGAAAGGGTCACTTTACCTTGAAAACATATTACGTGTGGTACAAGTCGTAAGATGTTGCTTCTTATTGCCTTAAACGCGCTCGGAGCAGAAAGGCGTACTTTCACCTCTTCCGAGAGGATGAGCATTCACCGAGCACAGCAAGATATTCATTAAATCCGTAATCCTAGTTGCTTTCAAGATATGGAGCGTGGAATAAGAAGAACCCAAAGAATTTAAAAAGTTAATGTTGTGTTCGTTTACATGAAGTATTGTTCAAGTTCGTTACTTGGGAGATGCATGTTGGTTATTAAAAGATGGCGTCTTCAAGTAAACACGTGTAACAAACTGTCATAGGCCCAATCGACTGGACAGTTATGAATACCAAGGAGTGACTAAATCCATAAGGATTCATATCCATCTTCAACCGAAGAGAGATCCAGACCAGAGCTATATTTTACCCAAAAACTCCCACTCCTCCAGCTTTGTAAGGTTATTTTGTTGCACCTGTGAGTGCTTTGTGCGCTGTTGCATGTGTGTTTTCTTACTTTATAATCTAATCTGACCCAAATAAATAATTGCTTTGAACACTAGGAATGATTGTCCAGAGTTACTAGGCCATTAACGTAATTCATGTCCAGATTTCGGGCGCTAATGCATTCGATTTTATTTTAAACTTATTTTTTTACACTTTAAAATTTTAGATGTAAGTGCATGTGGCGTTATGATTTATGTAATGTGTCACGTTATGTACAGCAACAAAATCACGTGATAAGTGAGAGTTTGACCTCGTGCGACTGAGATGTTTTTCGCCCTGTACTTTTACAGTCGGCCGATATATTGCATGACCACGTTTATAGACATATGTATGAAGGTGTTTATGGTCGGTCGAGTTTTACTGGTGCCAGCACAATAGAGGACAATTCGCTATTTGAAGCGGACAACATACACATTAAGTTGTTGTTATTGTTGTCGCTGTTGTCGGTTGCAGTTAACACTGTGGGGCAAACTTCAAGCGTGCATGTAGCTCGCGCTACCATTTAATTTGTACCTTTTCGAGCCAGAGCCCTCTCGGTGAGGAAGCTAAGTGAGAGCCGTAAAACACTCAACCGCAAACTTTACCCCAAATGTCGAAAGCGCCGCTTCGCCCTAACCCCGTCAACAGCCCCTCTATGAATTCCTCTGAAATTTCCTCCTTGCTGAACAGTGCCTCCTATAAAACGGTTTTCCCGTGTTCCTTTGCCTTAATTTTCCAATGGCTTCAGGTCTCTGTTACAGCGACCAATTGCTTCTTATTCCTAGTTGCATCCATTTCCGAGTTTCTGCATGCTTTTGTCGCTATTAGCTCATGTATTCCCAATTCCTTTTCCCATACCTTCGTTCATGCGGTCGGTTGCCTCTTTCGTGCCCAAAGGGAATCTCGTTCGGTTGGCTCCTATAAATACTTTCCCCGTGAAGCTTTGTAAGTCTCTTTGACTGCATGATGGACTCGTTGACCTTTTGTTTGCTTGCATTTCACGTACTTTCCACTATGTCTTCCCTGTACTTACCCGTATATTCAATACGTAGTTTCTCTGTGTTCAATCTTTCGTTTGTCCCTGCCGTCTTCACAGGCTATCCTTAAGGATAGTGCAAACATGGGGACTAGGCAACAAGGGGAGAAAAGCTGCTGGTAGTACGCTGAGCGGAGTGTTACGTAAGAAAGGGAGCCAATTTTCCTACTATTTTGGATGGTCATACTCTTTTGGCTTTTCGACGACTGTTGTCTATTCCTATACCATGTGTTTCTTGAACTGATTCCTTGCTTTGTTTTCTCATGGATTGACTCATAATTTCCTATATAACCCCTCCGTCATCTTTGCCCAGGATGAATTATGATGTAGAGCTTTCCCATTGTCACTCAATAAAAAAGGTAATAAAAATCCATTCGTGCATCAAAACAAGAAATTTTGAGATATAAATGATAAAAGTTGAGATATTCGTCGAAATGTTCCGAGCAACATTACAGAGCCCCTTATGGAGCCGCCATGTAACTGTTCATCTGTGGCAAACCTATAGATCGTTTTCACATGACATCATCATCTAAAATCTAAAACTAAAACGTAACGCCACGATGGTTTTTATCCCCATCAGGCATAAGAGGGGGTAAATTTATATCTGTCCACAATATTAGAGCTCAACAGTGTGCTTTGTTTGAAAAACAGCCTATTTTTAATTTTACTTATCATTGCATTTGAGTAGTGGCGGTGCGTGACACAAGGTTACCTTCACATTTGTCGAACTAAAATATATACATCTGTCTCATAATGTTTAGCTTTTATAGAAGCTAGAATAATGAGAAAAGTGCTTATGTAAATGCTTGTTTGCTCAGTACAGGTTATCATTCGCCTAGATAGCCATTTCCAGATGCTTACACTCTTTCTGGCCGTTATGTTCATTTAGATGGGGATCATACTAAGCCCTGGGGGGTTTTCAAGTTTCTTACCATGGCTAGGTTTCGTTGGTTTGTGTAAACAAAAAAGCCAAGTTTAGCCTTGCTAATGACTCAAAAGTTCATATTGGCTTTTAATAGATTAAATTATTTATTCTAATTGATTTAAAGCGCACTTGAGACTACGTAAGATTTCCTATGGTCAAGGCCCTCAAGAGATCTGGGAACGAGTATGTAGGAATTGGAAAACCGTTTTTTACATTAGCATATTTTGTTACGTAATTATAGTATTCGCCTACATACTGAGAATGTTTGAAATACCATTTGAATCAAATGTGAGAGGAAAGTAATCTAAAGTGGTCTATACACGGCAAGCAAAAGTTGGCAAACTTGTGTTAGCAAATTCAAGTTGGTGTCTGTGAACGGCGTGCGCAGAAATACAGTCGGCAAACACTTTGGCAAACTGTTGACGACAAATAGACTTTCCCTCTATTCGCGCTAAATTTATCGAAGAGGTTCAAAATTTTCCGGCTGTGTGAGACGTTTCATCTACTGTTTACAAAGATACCAGAAACAAAGAAATGGAGGAGCTTTCGGAGAAACTGGGATTTGTCCAAACCTTTTTAGTTGCACTGTAAACCAATCAAAACCCGCGCTCTATTCACGTGACTTATTTGCGTGTCACAAACTGGCTGACGCAATTCAGGATGAACATGAGGCCACTTTATATTTATCGAAGAATTCACAATTGTTCGGCTGTGTGAGACATTTTATCTGCTGTTTCCAAAGATACCAGAAACAAACAAATGGAGGAGTTAGTGGAGAAACTTGGATTTGCCCAAACCTTCTGTTACGTCTAAAAAATGGTCCAACTGGCTAAAATGCATGTGACTCAACCATCTAAAATGATCCACCTGGCTGAAATGGCCCAAATGGCTAAAATGGTCCAAATGGCTAAAATGATCCAACTGGTAAAGTGATTCAACTTCATAAAATGATCCAACTCGCTTAAATGGTCAAGCTGGCTAAAATGATTCAACCGGCTAAAATGATCCAGCTGGCTGAACTAGTCGAAATGATTTAACTGTCTAAAATGGTCCAATTGGCTAAATGGCGCATGCAATTGGCCAAAATTAAAAGGTTCCAGCTAGCTGAAATGATCCAATTGGCTAAAACAGTACAAACTGGCTGATATGGTCCAACTGGCTAAAACAGTCTAACTAGCTAAAATGATCCAACCAACTTAAATGGTTCAATTGAGTTAAATGGTCCAAATGGCAAAAATGGCTAAAATGATCCAAAGTTAACCGGCTACAATGATCCAGCCCGCTAAAATGGTCCTAGAGACTAAAATGATCCAACATGCTGAAATGGTCCAACTGGCTAAAATAGTCTATCTAGCTAAAATGGTCTCACCGGCCGGTTGTAAATCCCGGCAAAAATCAAATGAGTAGAAGTGGAGAAGACAAAGATACCAAGATATGTGTTGGAAGGTCCACGAACGTGTATGAATCACGTAAATTAGTTCTTCAGTAGGGAGCAAACAACTATTGTGTATTGTACACGGCCAAAGCCAAAAAAGGAATACATACCTAAATCAAAGAACTTTGACGATTTTCATAACGATTCCCCTCTATTAACTATGGCCGAACAAACGCCATGTCAAGAGCCTTAGAATGAAGATTGTTTCGGGCAAGGAAGTCACAATCCTCCCAAGTCCGAAGGTGTCCGTGCGCCTATTCATAAAGCAGCAGCGACAAGTTGTCTTTAAACCAAGGGTTTTAAGGCGTTTAATTACTGTTACGGTAAAAGCACTGTAAAAAAAAACAAAAAAACAAAAACAAGACGAATTAACAGAACTCGTCCTAATAAACCTGATGGACATTTGAAAAGATGTTCACTTTTTCCGAAACATTTAAATTAAAATTCAGTTGAACGTTGTACACAAGAAAAAGCTTTAACAAACAGCATTCAAAATATTTACATGTACGTTCTTCCGGAAAAAAACCCGATCATTTGTAGTTCACATAAAATGATAGTTCTACATACGTCTTATACGTTGCTTACCAACGAAAGCTAAGATTGCCTGCAACAGTTTTCACATCATGTCTCTTGATGCCAGTATAATTCAAGGTTTTACTACAGAATAAGGTTAAGTATGGAAAACTTTGATAGGGATAATGTTACAGATGCAAAGTTCAAAATCCTGAGATAAGTGTTTTTTCTCATCTCAAAAAAAAAGCTCAATTAATATGACACGTTTCGGTTTAAAATACACATAACGCCACAGCATAGAGCAGACTTTTTCATGGTGTCAGTGATCCTGTGCAACAGTCTCTGTCCAATACGCGATCGAACCAAATGCTGGTCTCTCGGATGGTTCCTCGTGCCAACACTGCAGCATAAGATTATACCTGCAGCCAAAAGAAACCCGATCACAGCAAATCACAAACCAGAACATTTGAATTTATCTCTTGTTTGTTTTAGGTTTGTTATTTATAAATATTTTAAGAAGATATCAATGTATAACGCAAGGAAGCCCAGAGAAGGGACTGCCTTAATTTTCAAGATACTTCAGACTTAACGAAAGAATGAAAATGTTGTAATCAGCACAAAAATGATCATAATGTAGGACAAAAAAGAGTAAGCAAAGCTAAAGGCGGAAATGCTCAGGGGTAACGAAAGACAAAAAAGCGAAAGAAAAAGGCGCATAACAGTCGGCACTAGGAGAAGTAAAATATACTTATACCAAGAATGATGATTTAAGTTTGGGGGTGAGACGCAGCATAATTACTAGAAGACAGTTTGAGTTTCATTTCTGAGATCTAGAATTATCGAATGTATACGTTATTTCTAGGTCAAAAATGAATGCAATATTCATACAATTCTGAGCTCATGGTTGGACTCCTTGGTAATCTGCGACCACTTGCCACGAAGGTATAAACTTCTTCTCCGGTCATTCCGTGGTAAGGTCTTCCACCTGTAAAGGGTAATTAAAGAATAACTAACATAATACAATCACCATTGAGTAATAAGTGACCCAATCTGACGTCAAGTTCATTACAGACATATTCTATTTACGTCCCCTGAAAATGTAAGGGAAATTTTAAACGGAGAGAGATTTGACATTTTGACTTAATTTCAAATGTTTGCATGTCGCTTAGTTAGGGAGCAGCTCGAAAAAGGCAACCTTGTTCCCATGTCCTTTTTATTTACAGGCCATGGGAAAGAGGTTGCGAAAATGTTCTTTCTTTTGCTTGCGTGTATTCGACGATCGCGCTTTTTTCCTAATTATAACCACTGGACAGACCATTATGCTTATCAAGAAATTGACACCGATCTGCTCTCTTTACTGCAAAAGTTCTCAACGGGACAAACGGTCCTCTTTAATTTAACACGTAAAAGGTTACATTTCAAAAAAGCCAGTCAACCCTACCACCCCCCTATTGAGCCCTCTATGAATTCAGTCATTCGTTCCCTCCCACCTCCCTCCGGCCAAGAGAAATTTTGGAAATGCAGTCTGTTCTGTTTGGTTTCAATTTAGGCTGGTTGACCGGAATTTTCAAGAGATTTGATCAAAGTCGTCATGATTACTTACCTAAGGTGAAAATCTCATACAAGACAATCCCGTAACTCCAGCTGTAAGGTAATAATGAGAAGAACACATCAGTCTAGACAGATTTACCGAAACCGAATTTGCAATTGACCAATCACAAGCTGTTTTGGGAACGCCTTAAAGGGGCTAGGTCACGCTATTTTAGGTAATTTTGTTTAACTTTGCTAGTTGTGAGCTCTAAACGTCAAACTGGCCGACCAAGAGTCTTTCATTTGAAAGATCATGGCCACATAACAACTGAGAATGATTTTCCAGCTGTGTTGATGAAAGTTTGATACATGTATAAACTGACGTTCCGTAAATTTGAAAAAAGGTGGGCCGACGTTTTTCAAATTAATCCAAATGCAATCCACTTCAATCCTCTCCGGTTTTGTCCATCCACGTCCCTTCTTGGCTTTCCTGTGTTTTGTTCGAGTTCTTCTATAGTTTTGAGACGGTTATTTTGATATTTAAGTTAATTCTATGACAATTTGATCACTGCTGAAATTGCCTAAAATAGCGTGACCTAGCCCCTTAAACCTAACTATTGAAATGGAAAGTTTAAGATGATTTCCAGTCCGTACTGCGTAACCACATCGGATCGATGTTATTCGTTACGAGCCGCTTACGTTACTTGATCTTTGAGGCAATTCTTTTTCCAGCATGTAGCTATTAGCTTAGACCTAGATAGGTATTGACACTCAACAGTTTCTTCGACTTTTACAGCCGCAAAGTTGTTTCTTCTTGTGATATCAGTGAGAGCGAAGCATAAAACGTCGACCCCTTCCATCCATAATGCCGGTTGACGTGAGACTTTGAATTTACTTCCGTAACTAGTTGCAAAATGCTACATTTTGAGACGACTTACATGAGTCAAAACACAAACACACGAAAACATAAACAAACTCTCGAGAGTGCGCAATACGAACTGGAAATCATCTTTAATTTCAAATAAAGTTTATGCCGTCATAAAGCACAGTATCAAATATTATTAGGGCTTATTTTATTGATGCGCCAGTTGTTACAGTTGTTACACTTTTATGAAGAACAGTAATGAGGAATATTGTTTTAAGCTTGTTCAGTACATAATAAACTTACACATCACTTTCTGTTGTATAAACTTCCTTTGTTAATGACTCAACTGCCATCCACTTTATAGGCATCAGTCCCTGCCAAAATACACACACACACACACGAAGCAGCTTAAAACACACACGCATAGCGACGCCCTTCTACGACAAACGTCCTGCAGAGCCGAAGTATAAACTAGCCATGCAAATTATTTTCGTCTTATACGATGGAACTTTCCACGATGCCACTTGTACGTTTCTCGTTACACAAGGGAAAAGTCGTTTTGTTAAAAACTGGATCATTGGATAACGCAAATCGAGAGTTTTCATTGGCTCAGCCATCATGGGTTATGAGCGATTAAGAAATGTCATAGAAAATAGAGCCAGTCAGAATAAAAGAAAGTCCTTGTATATTGAACGGTTTTGACCTAACCTTCTCATCGTGCGCTGCCTGTATGTGGCATTGATTTTGTTGTCCGCTGTATTTTGCATGGTCCGTTGCAAAATACTTATACAGTGCTCTCTCGTGGTATACCATCGAATATCCCACTTGTCACTTGAATTTCCTTGTTGTACACACTCGCCTGAAGACTCTTTTGCTTAAGGTGGCTGGAAACAGTTTCCAGTACTTTTCAAGACTTACAGTTTGATGGGTCATTATAACCACTCTATACTTTTTGACACCAACATCATGGTATCCACAAACTGTACTATCACCGGGGAATAAGTTGCTGTTAATTTTGTGGCACAATAGGTTACCATAGCAACAATATGGTTTATTATCCGATTGGAGAGACCTATTTTAGAGTGTAATTGAAAATCCTGATGAGTGGAATATGAATATAATTGAATCAAACTATTATAGTATTAAGCAAGCTGGCACGTACTTTCAAAAGGTCTCGACTAAAGTCTTTTCGATTTTGAGTTGCAATACTCGCAGTTTACCTAAAAACGAATGTCTCCTCAATGATATCTTATTAACAGCAAACGAAATACCTAGTGTCATCGCAATCTCAGAAACCAAATTAACTGACAAGGGTATACAAAATATTTCTTTGCCTGGATATGAATTCATTGGCCAAAATTCAGAAATAAAAGACAACATAAA
>Ga0126343_10000381_pt1 | contig 16467 bp, 11 predicted proteins | sample Cyp2metagenome_FD_92531 | JGI IMG/M metagenome (GOLD analysis project Ga0126343, IMG submission 92531) | Coral microbial communities from Lord Howe Island, Old Settlement Bay, Australia - Cyphastrea 2 metagenome | ecosystem: Host-associated > Invertebrates > Cnidaria > Coral ...
TATGCCTGTTTATTAGCTTCCTAGTGCTAAAATAATTAACATCTGCGGCTGAATACAACAGTATTATTAACCTGAAATTTTACTAACTGCTTCCTCGATTTCCTTGCAGCATAAGCATTCTTTCTCTTGTTGCCTTTAACTTCCCAGTTCGCACAACACTCGCATACACACCACTATGTATTTCCTCTTCGGCGCCCATCTTGACTCGCGGGTTCAAAAGAATAGGGCTCGATCTCAGCCATAATCTAAGCAGTTTCGACACGATTCCTCATACGTTTTACTGCCCTGAACTAAAGGATGTGCGCAGTGACGTCACAAAATGGCGGTGGGCATTCCTTTTATGGAAGATACCGGAAGAAAAGCTGTCCAAAATGGCGGAAGTTCAAATCCAAAAAATTACCACGAGTTTTGGACTCTTTTCGTCACTTTCGAAAGGAAAAATTTACTTTTAGTGCTTTCAACTTCAAACCTAAGCTTTCTCTATAGTTTTAAGCTCCATACTAAAATATGACTGCTAGCCTTCCGTTCTCCTCTAAGTCGCCCTAAGTCGCTTTAACAAACTTAAATTGCCCCCATAGTGGGTTACTAGACTTATAAACTGTCATGTTAGGGTGCACTGCACTCTAACCCTATGAAGGAGGAGGCATTATGTCCCAATGGTTGGTGCAATGGATCCCGGCTCGATTGGGGATCATTGCATTGTGTTTTTACCCTCATAGTGCCTCTCCTCCCCCAGATGTTTGTTTGTTTGCTTGTTTGTTTCTTGCTGGGAATGTTTCAATTTTGTGGGCCTTTCCGAAACGCTAGATGTTGAAGGACCCTGGTCAGCCTTAGACTACGAGTAGTCCCTATTTCGCTTTGTCCGTCGTGCGTGACGCGAACGAGAACCGCGAGGAAAAAATGGCCGCGTTTTTTCTCACGATTTTCTTTCGCGCCGCGCACGACGGACTAAGCGAAAGAGGGACTACTCGTAGTCTAGGTCAGCCTCCGCCATTTCCGATAACATCGAAATTATTGATATCACATGCATAGTGAAGCGAAACCTCATTGCTTTACGGAAAATTGTGTCCCTCAAAGTATGTTTTCAAAAAAATTATTTAGTACAGTAGTTTTGCAGTGATTTTCTTTGCTTGCTTGGACATGCTAGGAATAAAATATTATGGCCAAACTCTCGTATGCAGACAAAAACAAACGTTTGGATGATTAAGGCCCTTAATTTTTGGCTTCCCTTATTTATACTCATTATTTCCCAATGCAGTCGACCTCTCTTACAAACACGTACGTCAGAAACCTAAAACTACGTTCAAAAAGTGTTTTCCCAACGGGGCATTTAACAAGGAATAAAATAAGACAACGTTATGTTATCCCCTTTTAAGCTGTTTTATTCAAAAACTAAAATAAAAGTTAACAGCGAGCACATAAAAACAACAAAAACTTGATAAAACCATCTTATCCAACATCAAAATGAAATTAAAACCTTTCCCAAATATGACGACACCATTTTTTTAAATTGATTTTCTTGTTTTCTGTTCTTTTTTTGTCTTTTTTTGTTGTTACTTTTGTTCTTTTTTTCGGCAGAACTGTGGGTGACTTAACACTGGTCACTAAACCTTCTTTAGGTATGCGTTGTTGCGACAAGAAGGTATAAGAAGTTGAAATCTGCTCTTTGTGTCATATGAAATGTACCCCTAGTCTTTGTCTTATACACGAATTTTATCCCATCACCAAAGCAATGCAAATTATGATGAAATCATATTGTTCAGAACTAAATCAGCTTAATGTCCCAGTTTCCTTGATCCGGTAGGTATCCAGTGGCAGACCTTAGACAACCATCAGTCTTACAACATGCCCGACGGTCTTCTTCGAAGTACGACCAGTGACGGTCGCCAGCACTTCGTCACTTCCTCCTCGTGGAGCCAAGGACGGTGGCTTGAACGTGACAGAGAAGAAACTCTTCCGCCCTTGGCGAACGGTGATGGAAGTGCGGCGAAGATGAGCTACATATTTAAGGCGACCTTTGACTTTGATGTCAAAAATCTGGGTTGCGCCGGTGTTGTAAACCACAAACATCACGAACCCGCTTCCCCCGGCGGGTATTGTGTAATCGTTTCTGGCGTAAAGGACTCTGATCAGGACATGGCTCGGATGGACTGTGTTGTGCGAGACGCGTTCGAAGCTGTACCCCTTCTTTGTCATCCCTTTCAACTTCAACTTAAACGGTGCTGATGGAGGAGTAAAGGTGGCCGAGAAATGAACGCCACTTGATCCGTGAGGAGTCACAGCTGCTCCTCCTAGGCGTGTCTCATCCATGCTCATTAAATCAAGGCTCAGCGACCGTTTGTTAATTTTATTCGCTCCAGCAACTGTTATAATGATCACAGCTTTCTTGCCTATGAAACATTTCAAGCACAATTATTCATTTAACCTACGTATTAAAGTCATCCAGACGTCAAACTCATTGATAATTCATCAGGTTTGCGGGAACAGGGATGGCGCAGTGGTGAGAGCGCTCGCTTCAAACTCACTCTCACCTTACTCCAACTTTCGACCAGGATATACAGAGGATATTGCAATTTATTTAGTTTCATCAAAGGGGATCACAAACGTGTTTAGCATTGGATATTGGACCTTTATCGCATCACTTAATTTATTTTGCAGAGAGTTTTCCCCCTTTTTCATTTAAAATATCACAAAAGCGACACAAAATTCCAAAAACGGAGAAGTTCGCCACAAAAGTAGTTCGCATCGTCCTGTCTGTGTTATTGACTAGGGGTAAAAAAATATGCAGTATAAGTAGCACTCACCTAGGAGAGGATGTGAAATTGGTATTGGTTTTCTACTTCTTCCGCGAGTAGGAATCATCACAAAGAAGTACTCGAAGTCGACGTTTGTTTTGCTGGAGCCTTTGATCAAGTAGTTATGCTTTCCAGCTCCGGAAACGATCAACTTCCATGTTCCCGGCCTTGGGTGATTGATCTCGTAGATGGCCCCTTTGGACAAAGAGATCTTTCCTGAAGTAAAAAGAGCCCATCTTGGATCTCTGAGATTGATGCTTGGGCCCATTTTTTCGGTTGAGACCGAGATGATGATCTTTTCTGTGGAGTCATCAACAAGAATGCTGTATGAATAAGACGATCCCCGTGGACTTCGCTTCTTCTTCCCACTTGAGCTCCCACTATATCCTTGCATGAGGCAAGTAGTTCCTGCAAGTGTTACGCTTGTAATGCCAGACAGTCTCATCAGCTCAGAACTTCTGGGAAGTCTGAGCATCAGACCACATGTCTCCCTGGCAAGTTCCTCAAATGGCGCATAGGAAGAGTAGCCGCACAGCCAGCCGGTCGTAAAGAAGTTTATTACGATACCGGTCGCAGCCGCAAACTCCCGTACTTCGTCAATGTTATCGCTTGTTGCATCTTTTGCTGTTGCGTCAGTGAAAACATAAAGAGGCGAACCATATTGTGGGCATCCAGCAAAACCGTCTAGGATTCCCCTGAGAGTCAGCTCAGGACAGTCTCCACCGCCGTTTGCCTGCAGAGCATTAATGGCGTTCTCGAACTGTCTCCCTTCTCCTTCACTTTTGTAAGTAACTGGACCGGTTCCTTTAAACGTGCAATAAAGCAATAAAAGAGTTAGTGTTAACCATGGCGCAAATCTGGTCTGTTTTCTAGACATTAGATGGTTCCATTATTAAATAATTTTTATTTAAAGGTAAGAGTTACTATACCTCACATGATATATATGTACAGTCTGAACTCCTGATAAATGATCCCGTCTCCATCCCTAGTAAGGTCACTCAATCAATAGACGGATCAACGGTGGTCGCGATACTTTTTTTTCTTTTGCGCAAGCGAGAGTGGAAAAAAGCGGAATTTGATCGCCCTCATGTAGCTTTGATAGTTCAGCTGGGAGAGCATTGCACCGGCAACGCAAAGGTCATCGGTTAGAATCCCGTTCAGAGCCTGAAATGTTTTCAGGTCAAGCATTCGCATCTTTCATTTTTTCGTAGTGTGGTGAGTAGATGTATTATAAGCGAGTGGCTTTGTTATCGCTACTGAAGTACGAAAGATTTAATTAACGCTCTGAGTAAACAAATGAAGTAATCGTCATTATTACCTGGATCATTGAAAGGTGATAAAATGTAGTCCACACTCTCATCTCTTGTTTTGTTGACAATTGCTATTGCAATGCCCTTTGCTGCTTGAATTGTGCCTCCCATGCTTCCAGTGTCATCAATAGCAAACATTAGAGTGACTTCGCCATTGACACTCATGAAAGTGTCAAAAGCAGTATTACCGAGCTCTAACCTAATCGAATCCATAAAATGCCTCACTCCAGTCATGATATCACGTCTTTTACGAGCACTCTTCTTGTTCAGTTGTATTACCGTGTATAATGCACGTCCAAGGGCCTTGCGAGCGAAGACATAGTTTCGTTTCTGAGTTGCTAATTTAATGTTTGCTTTAATCTTTGCCAGTCGATGCGAACTGTGGTGATATCGCGATCCAGCGGCCTGTGCCTCATATCATGACTGCCCTTTCAATTTGATCAAGCGCCTCCAGGAACTTGTTGGATGGCAATGACGCTGAATCAAAAAAAGCAAAGACGATGAGTGATATTATGAGAACCTATAGCCTCTGACTGATTGGTGAGAAGAGGGAGGTTATAAACACTTCTGCAACTTCTACAGACATAAAGAGTGGTAAATTGTTTAAATAAAGCGATGACAGTCTCTTTTGATTTTTTGTGTTAGTCGTCTATACGGGTTTCCGCGATTATAATGGAAAATCTCCTTTCACTATCCAAAAGCCATCAGGATGTGCCCTCTTAGTTTTAATTGCTACAACTGTACAATCCTTTAGTCTGTTTCTCATGTTTCGTTCCCCTTGGTGGATTAATTTCTGAAATATCGATAATCCGCTTTATCCAAGGTGCAAGCAAAATACGTCGAAGGGGCGGGGGTAATTAAATCCCTCCCTTGGGTTTTCTTCCCATTAAGGTACAATGGAAGAGATTTGCATTGAGAAGATACGCCCGTGCTTGCTATACATTAATAGGGGAAACATCTGATTGGCCAGCATCTGTGGATGACACAAAATAGCATTGCTGTTAACCGGTACGTAACGATGAGCCCGCAGTCGATTCAGGAAGAAAATGCGTCACGCGTTCATTATTTCTCTATTCCCCTTAACGTGATCCCAGGTTATGTTCCGTGCACCAGTTCGAAACGTCCCTTCCTGTGCAACTTACAGTTTGTCCAAATTTTACTTCCTTTTCAATATCCATGTCGGACTTGTGCCGCGACCACATGATACAATCCTGAATGGCACATGGCAACAGTTGTGTTCTTCTGCTACGACCCATCTCATTCTGTTCCGTCACTGTGTTCGCCAGATGGTGTTTGGCCTGCCTCTCTTTCTCCTCACGATTGTAGTCCATTGTAAGGCAACTTTTGGTATCCGCTTATTGAGCATCCTCAGTACATAAGCGAGATATTTAAGCCTGCGATTCTTAGTCTCAAGAGCCATATTTCCTCTCCCTGCCTTTCTATACAGTTCCTCCTTTGAAATATTGTTACACTAGCAAATTTTGCAGATACTGATACGAGGAGCTATTATGAAAGACGTCGACCTTCCTCGTATCTCTTTTCGTTATTCCCCAGCATTCAGAGCCATACGGGAGGACGGCCTTGACATTGCTGTTTTGAAGTCTGATCTTCGTTTTGCTTCGACTTCCAGATGTTACGGAGTCGACTGAAGACTAGACTAGCTTTGTGAAGGCGGTCCTTGAAGTCTCTTTAGGGCACCGTTGTCACTCCTTATGAGGCATCCAAGATTTGCATTCCAGGGCCTCTACGTCGATGGTAATTGGCGTTACTGTTGGAGCATTCATGCACATCACCAGGGTCTTTTTCTGGTTCCTCTGCAGACCAGGACTGGAACAAGCTTAGAACGCAGGCTCATGCGGGGGAATATCATGAACAAGAAAACTGTAATTTGCATCTGAAAAAAATCCCTGCCTTTGTTGCAAGTCGCAAGTTGCAAGTTAGTTCCAGTACAATACCGGGAATACGAATATGGCCTATTTTTCAGTCGGTCAGACTTTTCCTTGAGATGAGGGTAGACGAGATGACTGCCAAAGTCAGCAGGGTCAATGAATTCCAAGTAGGTGAAAAAGGGCCATTGGATACCATGCAGACGGTCTGATGTTGTTTCAGTCATCACCCAGTTGATGGCAACTAGGAACAGGAGAGAATGCAGCCTTGCCTTACTCCAGACTTAACTAGAGTTGACTGTCAGAATGTTCCCCAGGATGACAATACAAGTGCTCCTCAAATTTTATATGATAGTAACAATGTTGGGTGGTATTTGGTAAGCTCTGAGGATCCTCTATAAGCCCACATGGTGAACACTGTCCAAAGCTTTCTTAATAGTCAATGACTTTGATGAACAGGGGTTATTTTACTCAACGCACTACTCAGAGTTGTTCCAGATCTTCTGCCTTTCGGATCTTACCTTAGTTTAACATCTGTGGTTCCACAGATGTTGTTATCCTTTTGAAGTGGACGCTCTCTGCTGTATTTGAATACGCTTTCATCAAAATCTTGTTTCAACAACGTCTTTATCTTCTTCATCTTCATTTTCAAGTGATTGCAGAGATTTCTAAGCTCGATGATGAACTGTCTTTTAACCTCAGGAGCACGGTCGGTGAAGTCGAACACTCTACGTAGCTGTTTGGTGAAAGATTTGTTTCTAATTTTAGCCTGACCTTGGCTATTACCAGGTAGTGATCGCTACTGACATATGCTCCAGGATGGACTTTGAGATGTCTTACATTTCTTGTTATCAGTGACGTGGGCAATCTGATTGACAGTATTCCAATCCCAGGATCTCCATCTCGATTTGGTAATGTCTCTGTGGGGGAAGATGGTTCCTCCTACTATGCATACTGTTTTCAAGACAAATTCAACGAACCTCTCTGATTGTGGCTCCGTAACCATGTCTATCCACTGTATCCTCTCTCCCGCTGTTATCATTTCCAACTTAAGTTTTCACATTTCCGGGGATCAGTTACATATCATGCTGTGACACTTTGTAGAATGCATGTTTCCGTTACTCGCACCAGTCACCCTTGTCTTCTTCCTCTGTCTCGTTAGTGGGAGTGCAGCACTACAAGATGGTCGGTTTGAAGTATCGAGAGGAAAACCTTCCTCTGATTATTCTATCACTAATGGATTTCTACTCTATAAGAGATTTGGGTTCCATCTGCGACACTAAGTTCCTCCTGAAAATGCAAAAATGGTCGGAGCTGATTCAGTGAGCGCTTTTTGGTTGGGGAAAATCCATAGATGATGTGATGTTCCAGCAGTTGCATGTCAGGGCATGTTGTAGTGGTGTATAGTTGTTCGCGCGTTGCGAAGTACGTGTAGAAATTTGGCAAGTGGGGTCCCTGAAAGCCAGATATGTTCTGAAGGCATAAGGTTTTCAAGTAGACCAGTGGTTTTCGAGTATTCGTCTTAACAGGGGCCTTGAAAAAGCGCGGCGGTTGCACTTACGGAAGAGCCTCACTCGTATAAGAAATTGAAAGCATAGTGCTGTAGGAAAAGCATCATCGTCCTGAGGTACTCGGGTACTACAGGTAAGTAATCCTTCTGAAAGACGGCTTGAATGGCTGGTGTTCGGTTTGAATAGTGATATTCGATTTGCCAAGTAGCCATTGATGCAATTTGTTGAAGACTTTAACAACGGCTAGACATGCGCTTTTTCATTTCGTGGACTCAGCTTTTTTGATGAAGTGAAGGATTTGGAACTGTAGGCCACTGGCTGCAAAGACGTACCAGCTAATTAAAGTGGCATCAGGGTAGAGCTAGTTTCGTTGCAATTGTAAAAGGGCACCTAGCTCATAATCGGATGAATCCATCTGAAGAGCAACAGGTACACTAAATGCCTGCTGGTGCTGTGCCGATAACAGTAATGATATTTTATCATTGGTAAGGGAGAGAAGGGGAGAGGTGACGCCGAGGGCAGAGGTTGCTGAGGCAATTGATAACTAGTATAATTTTTCGGACTCCTCGTTTGTTAGTTTGTTGGACATTTAAAGGCATGGATCATGCGCACTAGCTAACGTTAGAACAGCGTCGCTGTGGCTGGTCAGTCTGCTTCTGAAGTGGCAGTCTGTACCGCATCGAATGTAGGTGTGGGTGGTTGCAGGGTTGTCTCCACAAGAAGGTGCATTTCGTCTGGTTCTCTGTTCTGCGGCCAGGTTCTCAATCTTCTCTTCCCTTGTCTTGAGTTGTTTCTGGAGCACACTGTGCTATCTGCTTCGGTCAGATCCTATATCCTCCTAGCTCCAAGTGCTTATGTTGAGAGCTTTCATGCCACGCTTGTAGACGTCCTTGTAACGCAACTGGGTACAACCAATCTACTGCAAAGGATACGATATTGAAGCACTTATTCTAACTTCTTTGCATCTAGCATTAGTTTTCTGATACCCCCGACTCCCCCAATTAGATTCAAGTCAACATTTTTTGGACGGGGAGGGGGGAGGGGAAGGGGGGAATGGTTTCAACACGCTCGGAAATCGAACTTTGCTGCCAAGTGCTTCAACACTTTTGTCACCCACTGTAGCTTCCACCAGCTCATATCGCCAAACCGAAGCCGAGGCTGCGTTGTCTGAGCAGCATGTACATGGTGGAAAGGCCAGAGGATACGAGTACCTGCATTGTAATTGTAACTTTGTTGTTCCATTTGGTGCCCAAGAAGCGGTGAAGGCAGCGCAGGTGGAAGCCGCTCTTCAGTGTTTGGAGTACAATGACGAGGTCTCCCACAGTACAGAAGCATGATGATGATACAGGCACTCTACACTGCCTTCTTGGCTCATCCCTAGAATACATTCTTGGCTCACGAGCTTTGAATTCTACCAGACACGAGTACTTGTAAGTCGGCCTAGTTTTGATGCGGTCTTTTCTCGATCTGTTGGCTGGTCTCGACATCGAGGAACAAGTTGTCGCTGATGGTGGACCCTAGACTTGTGGGCTGGTTGACAAGGTCTAGTTCATAGCTGTCGAGGATATATTTGGGGAATAAGGTGAGACATCGCATGGCTTGGTTGATGACTATGTGTGTTGATGAGGTGCTCCATCGACGAGCCTTTGCAATTGAGGAATTTCATCTTGTTGGCATTAAGCTTGAAGTGGTGTTTTTCAATTCGTTAGAGAACTGTAATTGTGTAGAGGATTCTTAGGTTTATGTCGGCAGTGTCGCAGCTCAGGTCTACGATTTCGTAAGCAATATTGAAGATGTGAGGGCCTTCGAGGCTATGTTTATACGATGTTGAAACTCCTCTCAAGCAGATGGTGCTCGTGAGTGGTGATGGTGTAAACATTGGGTAACCAATAATGATCGAAGAGTGAAATAAATGTTGTGCAAGCCATTTTTAGATCTATCTCGGTCAAGTATTTCAGGCCATACTGCGTGTGCATGACTGTGTTCCAGCGTAAGAATTGCCTCGTCCAGAATGCAGGCATGGCAGTGTTTCTCTGGCTTCTTTGGTGAGGGGTCATGCTCTTCAGTCACCGCCTCGTTAGATATCCAGTTGGTTGTTTGGAACACTCATACTTGTCGGACGGTGGTTTCAGAGGGATCCAGTGAAGCTTTAATCTACCTAGTAGTTTGGAGACTCGCCGAGAGGGAATACAGGCGTAAATCGGTCTGATATATCATATCGTGATCCATGGCCAATAACCAGACCAGTTTCTAGATGTCGAGAGACTGCTGTTGGGACTTTGGAAATTATCATTTCGAGTAGCAGTTAAGTCTCTCCTGTTCTTCCATATAGCTGATGAGCTAACGTGCGCCAACAGATATCGCTTAACTTGCATCAAAGGATGTTGCGTGGCAGGAGGGTCTTCTGACTTTCATGGAATTCAATAAAAAAAAAAAGATATCGGAAGCGACTAAAAAATTCACTAACTGTTAAGAAGATTTTAAAACCTCATAAATTTATCGGTGTTGACATCATAAACGCGTTGTGGTTTCGTAGGCTGAGATTGAAGTTTTGTTTAAAAGTAACAAACTCCCCAGAATTATTTCCCATAGCTACATTTTGATTTTCAGTCACTTTAAGTGTCGTTGGATATAGTCCACAAGTATGCTATCTACTAAGGGTCAACTTAAAATTTTGCTTGACACGAATGATAAAGAAAAATAAAATAAACTCAAAGAGGGCGAACGCAACAATACTGTAAACTTTCGACTAAACAGGAAATGCCAAGCTGGTCGCTTACTTGGTTTTGGTGAGCCAACGCCAGACGAAAATGACATCAGCGCGTTGCGAGTATCATCTAATGGAGACATGTAGAGATTCTGTGTAAACGCCAAATTAGTCAGGATTGCATGAGACATGTAGAGATTCTGTGTAAACGCCAAATTAGTCAGGATTGCTATCAGCGCAAGACAAAAAATTGCCTTGATATTAGCGAAGAAGGGCCTAGTCCGGGTGTCCATTGTTTCTGCCAAAGACTGCTGAAATTAATCTTACTGAGCTCAATTTCATATATTTATATCCCTTATGGGAGAGCTACCAGAAAAATGAACGCGTATAATTACTTTGTGGCATCTATCAGTAAACAGTGAAAAACAAGTTGAACTAGCCAATGCTTTTTATGAAATCATTTTCAAGTTATTATAATCTCAGGTTTTCACTTTGGAACTCCTTAATCGGTGCTGTTTTAGTTTGTTCGGTTTACAACTGGTCTGAAACAATACGAAAAGGAAAAGAAGAATGATTGCTGAAGTGAGCGACTTAGTTCAGATCGTTATTCAATGATATTTTTTTCTTTTTTGGGGGGTTATTTGCCGATAAAATGAATAATTATTGAGTGTGTACACAATTTTCTTTTGTAAAAAAATAAAATCGTAAATGCGCGAGAACACAGGATGCAATCTGATTTCTTCAGTTTCACTTGCTAGCAGATACTGAACGTTTCACCAAGAATGAAGTAACCTGGTATTCCTTTCTCAAAATGAGAGAAATTTAAAGTCGTTACGTTATACGAGCATGTGTGGAAGTCAGTGACAATTCGCTTGTTCAACCAGTGGGTAATAAGAATATTATAAATCAGCGATCCTCGAAAACCGATTTTAAAACATTTCTAATTTAATAGTACTTTTTTTCTTTCCTCGCTCTGTTCAGTTGGCTTTGCCTATGTTAGCATCACGGTGCCTTGCTATTGCAGTTGATATGAAGAAAAAGAAGTCATGCAGTAAAGCTAAACAAATCGAGCAGATTCAAATTTGGACAAATACTCTAAATGCTAAAAGGTAAGTTCCACTTCCGCATACACTCACGGTCGTCTTAACTCTAATTGAGTGTTACAATAATATCAGATACAACGTAACATGCATTGGTGACATTTTATAATCGCTGAGACAACGAATCATTAGGAAATAAGTTATAGAGCTTATAATTACATTAAAACAGTCTAGTTCAACTAGAAATAATGATAATAATAATAATGATCAGGATGCGGATGAACGCTGAACACGTCAAGGCAGTCCCAAAGACATGCCGAGAAACTCGGAGATAAATCCCGCGCTCATATGGGATTTCACTGAGGGGTATTGGGCATTTCACAACCGTCGCTCCAAAGAGTCTGGAGTGGAAAAGAAAGATACTTAGCTTCAGAGTTTCTACCACGTATCGCAGGCCACTTGTTTATCCAGCATTCTCTGTTTTTCGCTAGTTTCTGCCCAGTTTCAAACTAATATGAATTTTATTTTCGCCAGAGGGCCACAGAAACAAGCTAGTTCCGAGTGTTGTATATTAAACGCCGAATTGACACATGTTTTGTTTTCCTCGCCATTAGACGAGGAAATAGAGAAAATGTCGCGCTATGTAAGATTTGCTCGATACATAACAAACATAACATAATTTGTCTGAATTGTGAATTGGCCTCAAATTAAACAAGGAATTAAAGGCTATTGAATGAAATGTGATAAGCTTTTATTTAGACATTGTGGCTCTCTTTGTTTCGGTTTGACAATTAACAAAGATCAGTGTCTACCCAATTTTCTACATTCACCTCTGCTAAATTAAACTGATTGTGAACGCTAACTTGATTGGCAAGGCGCCACAGAACAAACATTTCTTCGACTACACTGTATTAGTGGAAACTCTTAGTTCTTAAATGTGACAAGTGTAAATCCCGCGTAGCCAGGGTAAAAGCCATTAACGAAGAACAAATTCCTTTAGCTGTCTTTTGCGCAGTAGTTGTTTCAGCGGTAAAACCATCACTGAGCTTTCTATTTTTTAGCGTCGCTCTCTAAATGCGTAGTCACTAAACAGTCTTGCTGTGCTTTTGACAATACCTCAAAGGTAAATAGTGCCCGTCAGTGACAATTTGATTTATTCGAAACCTCTGATTATTCTCATAGTCTTAAGCTGCCGGGCAATGATGTCTCGTGAATAAGCAGTTTCAGACTTCCTTTCAAACCTTGCCGCTACAACTCAGATCACATTGAGGTGCTACACGTCGGAACATTATGTCTGCATTTGTTTAATGGAGGTGCGCAAGTCGTGAGGAGAGAATGTAGTATTGGTTCAAATCAAAATGTTGACAAAATCTTCGGCCGGGAGGCGAGTTGCGACGTTAATTTGGTTAATTTTGTGCAAAGAAAGGCTCACAGCTGCTGTAAGCAGGATGAAATGGACGATATGAATCGAGTCCTTGGTAAATTTCGTCTTTCATGAGCTATTCAGCCTTTGATAGATACGTAATCGACAAACTGAACTTGAATTTCCTAACTTAGTTAGTCTTTAGTTATGTCACGATTGCAAAAGTATAGGCTCTAATTGCTCAATTGTAATTCAATAACTTACCTTTGTTGTCGTTACCACCATTTTATTTCTGGAGCACTTGAATGTGATATGATGAAGATACCATGGTATAATGGTATACATGGTTCCCTACCATAATGACTTTGGTTCACAAGCGACCACTGTATATTTTTCAGCGGACCACCCCATCTTGCCACGTAAAGAGACTTACTTCCCTATGACAAGATAAGATTGCCGGAACGCAGGGCTTTAGTTAATTTTGTTTCATCGTTTGACAATGTTACTGATTAGACTTGATGACAATCAGCTTTGCCGCTCAGTGTTAGGGAACAACTGGAACACCAAAGAGTGCACACTTGCAAAGCAATGTCATTATGGCGGGGAAACATGTGCCATGGTAGCCTCATCACATCAGATCCAAGTTCTGTTGAAATAAAATAGTGGTAACGACAACAAAGGTGAGTTTTTTAATTAAAGTTGAGCAATTAAAGCTTATACTTATGCAATCGTGACATACCCAGGTTAGGCAACTCAACGTCAGTTTACGGTCGACTGCTTAGCTATCAAAGGCTAATGAAAAAGCTCATGGAACACGAAATTTATCATGAATTCGATTCATTTCGTTCATTCATTCTGCTTACATCAGCTCCGAGTCTTTCTTGGCCCAAAATTAACTAAATTAACGTCGCAACTCGCCTCCCGACCGAAGATTTTGTTTTGCTAAATAGTGGATACTGGCAACTTTCTGATCTAAACCAATACTACTTTCTCTCCTCGCGACTTGTCCACGTTTATTAAGCCAGTGCAGCAGTGTAATGTTCCGGCGTTTAGCATCTCAATATGATCGAAGTTGTAGCAGTAAAGTTTGAAAGAAAGTCTGAAACTGTTTTGGTTAACATATTCACGAGACCCTTTGCCCGGCAGCGTGAGACTATGAGGATAATCAGAGATTTCGAATAAATTAAATTGTCACACTATTTACCAGAGAGGTATAGCGAAAAGTACAGCACGAACTGTAGTGACTATAAGCATATCGAGAGCGAAGCTAAAAAATAGAAAGTTCAGTGATGGTTTTACCGCTGAAACAACTACTGCGCAAAATACAGCTCAAGGAATTTGTTCTTCGTCATTGGTTTTACCCTGGCTACGCGGAAATTGCACTTGTCACAGTTAAGAACTAAGAGTCTCCACTAATACAGTGTAGTCGAAGAAATGTTTGTTCTGTGGCGCCTTGCCAATCAAATTAGCGTTCACAATCAGTTTGGCAAAGGCGAATGTAGAAAATTGTGTCAACACTCAGTGATCTTTGTTGTCAAACCGAAACGTCGAAGTAAAAGCCTTATCACTTCATTGAATAGGTTATTCTACCTTGCTTAATTTTATGTTATACTTGTCATGTATCGAGCAAATCTGACGGCACGGTGCGCCATTTTCTCTATTTATTCGTCTGATAGCGAAGAAAACAAAAAAAAAATGTCAATTCGGCGATTAATATACGATACGCGAAAGTAGCGTGTTTCTGTGGCCCTTTGGCGAAAATAAAATTCATATCAGCTTGAAACTGGGCAGAAATCAACGAAACAAGAGAGAATGCTGGAGAAACAAGTGGCCTGCGATACGTGGTAGAAACTCAAAAGCTGGCTATCTGGAGCAACTACACCATACAGGACCACCTTTGAAGGTGTATATATTTAGTGGCTCGTTTGGCTCGATTGGCTCGGCAGTGGATGAAAGAAGGAGGAATAATCTAGATAAGCGTTAAGTCCTAGGTCCATATATTTAGTGGCCCGTTTGGCTGGATTGGCTCGTCAGTGGATGAAAGAAGGAGGAATAATCTATATAAGCGTTAAGTCCTAGGTCTATATATTTAGTGGCTCGTTTGGCTCGATTGGCTCGTCAATGGATGAAAGAAGGAGGAATAATCTAGATAAGCGTTAAGTCCTAGGTCTATACATTTAGTGGCTCATTTGCCTAGATTGGCTCGGCAGTGGATGAAAGAAGGAGGAATAATCTATATAAGCGTTAAGTCCTAGGTCTATATATTTAGTGGCTCGTTTGGCTCGATTGGCTCGCCAGTGGATGAAAGAAAGAGGAATAATCTATATATGCGTTACGTTCTAGGTCTATTAGTGTCGATTAGTGGCTCGTTTGGCTCGTTTGCAGTTGTAACTCATTCTGTTGTACTTATTTCCTAATGATTCGTTGCCTCAGCGATTGTAAAATGTCGTCAATGCGTGTTACGTTGTAACTGATATTTTCCTAACACTCAGTTAGAGCTAAGACGACAAATGTATGAGAAAATGTAACTTACCTTTTTCCATTTCGAGTATTTGTCCAATTTTGAATGTGCTCGATTTGATTAGCTTCAGAGTTTAGCTTTACTGACTCCTTTAAAATGGAAAGGCGGGCATCCACATCCTAACAAGATCCGCGATACTGTGACCGGAAAATCAACGTTGTATAGATCGAAGCACAAAAAGGATTTGACTGCGATTTATTATATTTCATAGGTTTAAAAGGAGAGGACGGAAAGGAAAATGGCAAAAACGACGAATATAGCGAGGACCTTATTGGTAATATTCAGGCAAACTTATGACAAAAAAGATAAACAAGGAGCGAAGGTTACAAAGGTGAGGGAATAAATATCTAAGTGCGCATAAATTCAAGGACCTCACATTTACAGCGAGTACAGTAGATCGAAGTTAGGTGATTGACCTTCGCGAAACTATGAAAATAAAAAAATGTATGGTTCTATTTCTCAACAATCATCGTTAAAAGGAAAAAAAAACGAAAAGCAGATTGAGCTGATCATCATTACATGATTACAGCTGGTACGATATATCAATGAATCAGGGTGGAAGGCATTAGTGAAAATAGTTATCATTCAAGAAAACTAAACTCTCAGTTCCTTAATAAACTATTACCGAATAGTCCTGTTTTCATTGTCACCCTCGTGAGAAATGTGTGATTTCTTTATTTTGTTCCTGTCACGAATTGACACAAATATATCGACGCAATGGCAATGACGCAATTTTATGTACTTTCTTTTATTTTGAATTTTCGAAAGGGCAGTCATTAGAACCAATTACAATGTTGCTTTTCTGGCGCGAATCATCATTTTCTGGAAAAAGAGAGACAAAGCGTTTTTTCAGGATCATTCGTCTATCTACTTCGTTTTTTTTTAATTAAGTTGAAGTGGGCCGCCACTTTAACTTTTCCTTTTCTTTAGATCAACTGAAATAGCACGGCACGCTAACATAGGCAAAGCCTGCTGAACAGAGTAAGCGTGAAAGAAACAAATACTACGATGGTAAAAATGTCGTAAAATCGGTTTTTGAGACTCGCTAACTTATAAATTACAGGAACATTCTTACCTCCCACCGGTTAAACACGCAATTCAAAGTAAATGAAACTTACTTTAAGCCTAAATTTTTGTATTTACCTTCCGTCTGGTGTGTTGTCAACTTCCACACAAGCTCTTAACGACTTTAATTAAATTTCGCTCACTGTAAGAAACGAATGCTAGGTTACTGTCTTGGTGAAACATGCAGTATCTGCTAGCTAGTGAAACTGAGGTAATCAGATTGCATCCTGTGTTCTGGCGCATTTACGATTTTTTTCTTCCACAAAAGA
>Ga0126343_10000382_pt1 | contig 16459 bp, 8 predicted proteins | sample Cyp2metagenome_FD_92531 | JGI IMG/M metagenome (GOLD analysis project Ga0126343, IMG submission 92531) | Coral microbial communities from Lord Howe Island, Old Settlement Bay, Australia - Cyphastrea 2 metagenome | ecosystem: Host-associated > Invertebrates > Cnidaria > Coral ...
GAGACATAACCACTATCTAAAAACTCGCCTACGAAATAGCTCCGCAGACAATGCATTTCCTCGTAAGACGTAGCTTAGTCATTGACTCAAGAAAACACGGTTCAGCCATGTTTTAATAATGAATTTTAAGCATTGTTTAACCGTTGTTTATCGAAACAACGTCTAAACCGGAGCTCAGTCCTAAAGAATGGTTAACTTAGACTTCGTTTAAATAATCGGCCCAAATTGTTCTTTCTATATAATCAACCTATTTAGTGCAGCGATCGACCAGAAACAAGGGAAGGAAGCATTATTCTGCAAGTGTTTAACGTGTCAAAGAGTGGCCCAATTGAGAACTCCAAAGTCCCACTCTGGCAGAGGTATAGTGAGCCATTTCAGTGCACAGAGCCTCCTTCTGCTCTTGAGAAAGCATTGCCCTTATGCTATGTATTTTTTCCAGAGAGAGCCCTGACTCGTAATTACAGTATTCAGTGATCCAGCTCCATCACTATGCAAGATTTGGTGCCAGTTTAGAGAGACGTGCCTACAGAACTCACTGTGAAGAGTTGATCATTGATTGGAACATTTATAATAAGCTGAATGTATCTTAACAAGGCCCATTTATTGCAGATTTGAACTGACTAGCAGATAAAACTTGCTTGCGAAATTTACTTGACATAAGGCTCAATCTCAATCTGGGGAATGTATTGCTGAATGTATCAATTAAGCTAGATTACTCTGACTCATTTTTTTGCAAAAAGTAAGGTATTTTTATGGCAGATCGACATTATCAGAAAACGCATTTTGTAACAGTTCGCTAGAACAACAGTATTTTTGTAATTGCTTATCTTCGATAATATGACATTAACTTTTATTAAAAATATACACGCACTGAAAATCTATGTTTGGAAAATATTGTTAATAGTAGAAAGCTGGTCTCAATATAATTTCCAGTAATCACTTTTGCTTCAAGTATAATTTTTCTGTAAGAAGTGTTGCTGTTTTTAAATTTTATTGAAATGATAATGATGATGATAATGTTTTATTCAGCTCATATTGGTTTAACATTTGAATTTAGATTCTTAATACTGTTATTAACCCTTTGAATACTAAAGATACGCTAAATAAATGCCGTTTTTAACCATAAAATCACTTTGTTAGCTGCCGTGACCCTAAATAAGCCTTAAAAAGCTATTTTGTGAGCACATTGATAGACTCCTGTGAGATTAGGCACAAAAATGTGGAATACTTTAATCTGGGGCATGCGCATAAACCAAAATGTGGACTTTTTTTTTGGCCATTTCCTGATTCAAACCTTTTTCTTGCTCTTTTCCTTCTCTTACTCTTGCTGCCTTTTGCGTTTCATATTCTTTCCGGCTGTCCCAAAAAGGTTGGGGGTTTATTTACTATGGACAAAGCCTGGAAATGGGACCTTGATCCGTTAGAGCTCTAGTGGGCCATTTTATGACCATTTTTGCACCAAAACTGATAACTTTGACTTTGGAGTTGCTACATCAGAATGCCATCAAAATCGAAAAACAACTAATGTGCAGATAGATCTATCCTAGCTCTACCATCTGCTTATCAAGAATGTCCAGTGGCATTTAAATTGATGACGTCACAAGTGGTGCAAAAGGCAGGACCATTAACTGGCCAGATATGGCCACTTGGGCGTCAGAAGATTAGCCCTGTTCATTCTAGGGGATTAATGTTTTTGATCTAGGATCTGGATGAGTCATGGTTATATGCTTATTCTTCTTTGGAAATCACATCTTATTATTTAAAGGTTTTTTTTATGAAATTTACTCAGTACTAGTAAGTGCGACTGCAGTAGGCTGTGAAGTCCGACCAGATTTTGTTTGGCCAGACCATTGTAGTAGTCACCATCAAATTATCCAGCAACTGATTAGTTTTAAATGTCAAAAATGCAGTCATGATACAGTGTACAGGAAATCTTCTTATTTTCTTTATTTATTTATAGTTTTTTTTCTAAAATATAAGTTTGACGTTTTGCCTTGTCCAGCTAGTATATCAAAAGCTGCAGTTTATTCTATCATACTGTGTAAAAATTGTAGACCAATGGTCCACTGATAATTCGCGTGAAGCCTAAGTAGATCGTGTACAATGGATACTAAGGCCCAGTTCTCAATAAATTCAACAACAGTTAGGACAATAGTGTCAACAGACTATAGACAATAATGAATGAGATGTCATCTATAACACTACAAACAATTTGAAATCATAATTGCTTCTTACAAAACGTTTTGTCCTTCAATCTTTGCAGGTCGATACTTGTTTGAGCTTAACTTTACTACTGTATTCTCCATCTTTAGTTGTCCCATAACACAACCACAAACTCTTAATTTCAAAGCTGAATGCCATGCTAATATAAATAGACTTTTTATCTTCTTATCTCGAGGAGTCAGCTTCATTTATAAATATTGTATGTTCTTCTTAATAACTGCCTGTTTCTTATGGACGGGTACATATTTGTGGTTTGAAAAGTAAATAAAAACAATAATAATTGTATTATAAATGTCAAGTGCAACTGCAACAAATTAATCTGTACACTGGTCCAGATTTTGTATATCCAGGTCATTTTGAAGTCAGTACTGAACCTTTCTGTATTAACTGTTTGTTTTTGATGCAATGGCATAAGGCAGCAGATATACTGTTCTTGTTGTTTCTTTTTTTGAAAATTAAAGTTTATTTGACGGTGCTCAGCTAGTATATCTACATTAGGCATCATTAGTATACCTGAGAATCATTAGTGTAACTGAAAATGTTTGAAATAATGCATGAGAGACGTCATCAAATATGACTAAAGTTATATTTACATATACAATTGACGTGCTTTTGGATGAGTTAGTGTGCGAAATAAAGCATGTTTAACCAAGTGCTTTATTTCTTCAGATACTGTCACAAACGCTTACATAACATTTTAGTAGAATGTGATGGAATCCTGGTTCTTCTTCAAGCTTCACAGGGTTTAGAAATATATAGAAATTCGTATTTTTGATCTAAGCAGAGCATGTCTTTTAAAAAATCACCTTGGGATTACTTCATTTTAATGTCCTAAAGGTCGGTGAAGTTTGTTTCAGAGATATTAATTCATGTGGGATACTATACAGACGAAATACGCAATTAATTAACTCAAAGTAAACATAAAATATTCTGTTTGTCACTGTAAATTTACCAATGTTTTTAGTGTGAGTATTTTTGTCTTTTTGTTCTGGAATCCAAGCTCGAGTGTTAAATTTTTATTATACGAGTAAACACATGGTGTCGGTCTTGAAAAAAAGAATCGTCTACACAAACGGAAGTATACAATGGAACAGTTGAGCGTCTTATTACTATAACTATATGTTTGATTTAACAAATAAAGGAGCCTCGACTGTACTCTGATCTGTTGTAAAGCACTTGAAGTGTACGGGGGTAAACACGAAACGAAGTGGAGTGTTTTCAGTCCCTACTTACTAGATTCCTAACGCTCTGCCGCTTCCAAAGTGCTTTACAACAGACCAGAGCACAGTTGGCGCTTCTTATTATAAAAAAATCACGAATTTCCCTAAAATGCATTCAGCTAATATTTTCAAACCAAATGTTATTATTTTTTGGAAACGAGGAAAATTGGTGTAAGCGAGCATTTGCACTTTAACAAAGCCCGCTAAAATAAACTAACCTAGTTAAAAATGTTCAAATAATTTGATTGGATTATGAAAAAACAGCTGTCAATCACAAACTGGACCAAAACTATTTTCGGTTTCGAGTGACTTTTGAGCGAAGAACGATGGCCTCAAAGTTCGCCTTTTTCGCTTTGTAAATTAAATTTAAATGTACGGATCTAATAAGTTTCTTTTTTAGCTGGTGGAATCCGGCCCCATTGTTGCCCATGAAAGCGTGTACTTTTCCAGTGGAAATTACGAAACAAAGAGCTTAAAGCTTACCGATGAAAACTCGAAATGCTAGTGTTGATATTGGTATCAAGTACGTGAAATCGAAACCGGTTTCAATCAAAGTGAAACTATAACACAGGGAAACCCTTAACTAATGCACGTGGGGTCAGACTCAGTTCAAACATATAAATCGAAGACCATAAGAAGCCGTGAAAAACACTCACTGTTTATTATTTCCATTACAACTGCTTGTTTGATGACTTTTGAAAATGTTTTGAAAAGTCCATTATTAGGGCAAAGAAAACAGTTAGATCACAGAAATTTGTGTACTAAATCCTAGTATGAGTGAGAGTTACCTTGTCAAAGATGGATATTTGATAACCTTCATTAATATGTTCCATAAGTCAGTCAGGTAGGTTTTGTGGTTTCACTGGCCAACTGAAAAGTAAATAAATAAAACCCAGCTAAACGAATAACATAATTGGGCTGTTATGCACCACTTTAAATTATCTAGTTTTAGTCGTTCTGGTTAATCTGTACTTTTTAAATATCCATGGGGTAGATGACTTCACATGTTGTCAAGTGGCCATGATTGCGAACTTTTTAAGAGTAGGGGGAGGAGGGCGTACTTTTCCTAAAATGCATCTCGACCCAATTTAGAGTGATGTGTTATTCCTCTAGGATCAGGATGTTTCATGGTTACATGTTTATGATTCTCTGCCAATCATATTTTGACAGGGATGTTTCAAGTTGTAAACTGTTTTGCAGGAACCTGATTTATTTATTAAACTATTTATTTACTTATTTTTGCCTTGCTTTTGCAAAAACCATCGAATTCAAAAGTCGTCTCTGTGACATAGCAAATCATCGTCCCATATTGATGTTATGGGCCACAAAGGGAACAATTTTGGACGTACTTAAAATTCTCAAAATTTCATTGTCATAGATTTAGTACTGCAAGAGTTACAGAGCGAGGGCCTTGAACGGAATCTCCTGTGTGAATATGGCTTGAATGCCAGTCATATAAATAAAATATTTTATTTTCTTCAAAACGATTGCTTAATATATTACAAAGATACATGTTAGAATTATTTCAAGGTTTCGTTTGAAGAGATGAAATCAGCTATGCTACTAAGTGCAACTGCTATAAACTGTGAAGTCCAGGTTTAAATTTTTCTTTTAGCCAGACCATTGTAGTAGCCAGTGCTAAACTGTCCTATACTGATCCTTTATGATACAGCTTAACCCTGCAATCATGATGCAATGTAGCAGATATATTTTTAATTACTTTGTTTCTTGCAAAATTTAACTTTGATAATTTGAAGATGTCTAGCTAGTATATTGTAAGCTGTGCTGTAGCTAGTCCTTCTGTGTAAAAACTGCACACCAGTGGTCCAATCATAAATAATTCACGCTTAGTCTAAGTAGATCATGCATGTGCCGTACCGTACTGAATACTAAGGCCCAGTTCTGAATAAATTCACCAGCAGCTAGGGCAATATTATTTGATAATCTTGCAATAATGAGTGAAATGTTATCTAAGCTTGTTATGCCTTTTCTAAGGAGATCTCCCTTACCATACTGCAATGTTTTTAATACTGAACTAGTAATGGTTGCTTGATTACACAGACTTGTAGCGACATTGCTTTTTAAGCATTAAAAGAAAATTTAAGAGCTTGTATTTTCTCATACTCCTTTTCTAGATAAAGATCATGTTCTCGTTAACTAAATTGCTTGATGTTTCTCGTAAAAATATATTTTGATTTCATATCTTTTAATATGGTTGGTAATTAAAACTATTAATATTCCATAATTGTGCTTCTTTATATTAAAATGACAATTTTTGATAATTCGTTCTTTTGTAGTTTTTGTGTAATTTCCTTGAAGATCTGGTATTATACAAGTGAATTGTATCATTTGTTGGAAGATAATCAGACTGAGGATAAATTTCCATGTAAATAGGAACGCACAAATATTGCTATGAGGTAAAAATTTAACTCGTGTATGTTCAGAGGTCCGAATGATAGAAATAGTGGTCTTGATTCTTTTCTATAGTTTGAGAATATCATAATTCTAATAATTTTCTCTTGAATTTTGTAAATACATGTACCTTTGACTTTTGCTTCATATGTACTTGCCCAAAGAATATTATAGTATGTCATATGTGGAAAGACTAGAGTATTATGTATGGTTTTTAATGTTCCTATTGACATATAACACCTCACTCTAATACGCCTAATATCTTTCATATTTTAGTTTCTACCAGTTTAATATGTTGTTTCCAAGTTAATTCTTTGTGCTATTGATTTGTTCTATTATTTGCTTGTAAATTTGGATCTCAAGGATGAGGGAATTCTTTTTGTTTTTAACCTTAAAATAATATATTGGGTTTTATTTACATTTAAGGAAAGTTTACAGCTCTGGGCCAATTAGCAACTTTTCCCAATTCTTGTTTGCAATTTGGCTTAACGTTGCAAGGTTTTTCTGACTATGGAATGAATTTGTGTCATATGCAAACATCAGAAATGACTGTTTTAGGGCTTTCTGAAATGTCATTTACATAGATCAAAAACAGTAAAGGACCAGGAACTGATTCTTGTGGTACCCCACATGTAACAAATGACATACAAGTGAGATAATTCCCGAAACATTCCAATGTATTTCCGCTAATCCAATAACGCTCAAGTTCATGAAGTAGTATCACATGATAAACAGTGTCAAATGCCTTGAAAGGTCCAAGAATATCCAAACAGTATATATATTCATTACTTTTAATTTCCATTGATACTATCAGCTCTATTATTACTTCTTGGGTAGTTCGTTCAGCTTTTAAAATCCGTAAAATCCATAATTTTCAGATAAGATGTCATGCTTATCAAGAAACTTTTATCACCCCTGTATATATCACCTTTTCAAGAATTTTTGAGAAGCATGGTAACACCGAGATTGGTCTATAATTTGAATCCCTTATATACTGGTGCAACTATGCCTAGTTTAAAAGTTCCAAGAATTATTCCTGTAACTATAAAAAAAAAATTAAAATATAAGTTAGTGGTTTTACAGTGTATTCATCTATTTTTAACTGCCTTTGGAACAATATCATCGTGACCACTCGACTTTTTGCAATTTAATCCTTGATTTCTGTGTCTATCTCACTTCCTGTAACTTTCTGTAACTATATTTCTTTGCTTCAAATAAGATTTGTACGTGTGCTCATTTATTGGTATTTTCGCGGCTAAGTTAGGCTTCACATTGACAAAATATTTTTTGAAAGCATTTCTTATTTCTTTTGGGTCTGTCATTACTTTTCCCTCGTTACCTTCGATTTATCTAATATTTCCTCTTTCGTACTTTTCCTGTTAATTACTTCATTAATTAATTAATTAATTACCAAGTTTGTCTAGAATTACACTTTGATTCACTAAATTTATTGTTACAGTATGTTTTCTTTTCAGCATCTTTAAATTTATTGAACTTAGTGCTATAACGTTTGTAGATTATCTCGTTTATTTCATTAAGAGATTTTAGGAATTTCCTGTATAGTTTATTTTTAGTTTTCCCTGCATTGAGTATCCCCTTTGTTATCCATGGTTTTTAGACTTACATAGCGGTTTTTAACATTAATAAGCGGCAAATGTTTGTCATAGACTTTCATTAGCTTAGTGTGAGACAAGATACATGCTTTTTCTTGGTCTCCACAAGTGTATAATTTACTGAAGACAGTTCTATATCCAGGTCCTCACACAATGTACCTATGTTGTTATCATTGATTGTTTTCTTTGGCTCACGAGCCTACTATTGCTATAGATCTATTTGTTTATGTAATAAATAAAGAACCCTCCACTTTTCTTTGTTCTCATGTAAAGCACGTGGAAGTGACAAATCTCTGATTAAGCACGCTAAAATAAGCCAATCGCAATCCTTGTTAGAGCTGTCCGAATAATTTGATTGGCTAAGAAAACAGCTGTCAACCACACACTGGAATTTGCTCTCGGTTTCGAGAGAACAACGATTGCTTAAAAGTTCGCTTTATGGCTTTGTCTCCGGTTTAATTTAAAAGTGCCGACCTAATAAAAGTTTCTTATCAAGTGGAATCCAGCCACATTATTGCTCATGAAAATGTACCCTTTTCCGCTGGAAAACACGTATCAAAGAGCTCAAAGCTTAGGGATGAAAATTCGAAATGTTAGTGTTGACATAGGTAGCGAAACCCTATACTATTTGAATAATACAATAACATAAATGCTGATAATGCAACAATTTTTCTCCTTAGAAAGTTATATTTAAACCACGTTAGGAAATAATTGTTATCAAAAGGATTCGTGTCTCACTGAGCTTCTCAATTTTTATTTAGCGAGAACCTAAATATATGTTGCTAAACATATCAAGTGAGTTTCAAGTCGTTGTAACGTTAACCGTCACAAAGGGAATTTATGACTTGAAGTATAAATCTACTTATATCTAAAGTATTGAAACAAAACCACTAAGCCCCTCAAACCCACCCTCGTCTGTACCCCCCTCAGAAAAATGAAAATGATGACGAAAAGAATGTTGGTGTAATATGATAAAATCCTCCAGTTGTTTGTATTGAGGAGCAAATTTGAAAAAAAAATAACATGTCGTTTATTTGCAACCAACTGAGGAAAGCTCGCATCGTTATCATACGACTAGTACGATTATGTGGCCGCCGGATTGGAAAATTATGCAGTCCCCGAAAAGAAGCCATTGAGCAAGATGAAGGTGCAGGTCAGCAATTGTCGATATCTCCTTAGAAATAAGAAGAGCAGATAATTATTTCAGTGCAACCAATGAAACTACAATTCCCTTAGCAATTTCGTCATAATTCCTCCTAACTCAACACGTTTTGTGTCTATTATCTAATTTATTCCATAAGTGGAAGAAGCCCAACCGCTAGTCTTTGCAATGCACTAAGATAAACATTACTTTCTAGATCAACATCCTATTCAGTGCAGTGATCGACCTGAAGCTACAGAAGAAAGCATTGAGCTGCAAGTGTTTAACATGTCAGAGACTGGCCCAGTTGAGCACTCCAAAATCCCACTGTGGCAGAGGTTTAGTACGCCAATTCAGTGCATGGAACCTCCTTCTGCTCTTGAGGATGCATTGCAATCACTGTGAGGAGTTGAGCATTGATTGGAACATTTATAATAAGCTAAATGTATCTTCTCAAGGCCCATTTATTGCAGTTTTGAACTAACCTAGCAGATAAAACGCTTCCAAGGAATCTGCTTGAGAAATGGACTTGACATTAGGCTCAATCTTACATATATCTTAGGAAATGTATTGCTAAATGTATCAATTAATTTCGATTATTTTGACTCACTTTTGCATCAAGTAAGGTATTTCTATGGCAGACATTATCAGGAATCATATTTTATAACAGTTATTTAGAATAACAATATTTTTGTAATTGCTTACATATCTTCGATAAAAGGACATGAACGTTTTTCAAAAAGATACATCCAGTTAAAAAGTAATGTTTCGAAAATATTGTTTATTGTAGAAAACCAGTCGATGTAAATGAACGGGATTCAACTGGAAGTATCTAAGTTTGTTTCAACTATAGCTCTTCTGTAACATATTTTGACAGCCATGTTTAAAATTTTAAATTGTATTGCCTCAAATTTTGCATTTGTGGACTGTTTCGCAGGAATATTATCTCTTTTTAACTTTCTTTATAGCAGTATTGACCACTTTTAGAGCGATATGCACATTTTACAAAAATCATCAAATTCAAAAGTCATTTCTGCGACATGAAGTATCGTCGTCCCATGTTAGTGTAATGAACACCAATGGGAATGATTTTGGGATGTGTTATGTCCTCCACTGAAGTTTTAGTGTCATAGATTCAGCATATACTGTAAGAGTTACATGGTGAGGGCCTTAAAAGGAATCTCCTGTGTGAATATGGCTAGGAAACCAATAAAAGAGAGCAATATTTTTTTTCTACTAAAACACGACTTCTTATCATATAAAGATACATGCAAGAATTATTTCAAGGTTTCTTTTAAAGGAATTAAATCAGTGCTAATTAGTGCAACTATAGTAGACTGTAAGTCCAGAATTCGTTTGGCCAGACCAGTGAGCCACTATCAAATTGTCGTGCAACTAATTAGTTTTGATGCAAACCAAAATTGCAATAATGACATAGTGTGCAATATATCTTCTTATTTGGTTTATTAAAAAATTATCATACAATTTTTTTATTTGGTTTATTTGCTTTTTTTTTCCAAAACTTAATTTTGATGATTTGATGATGTTCAGCTATATCGCAAGCTGTACTTTACTCTGTCATTCAGTGTGAAAACTGTAGACCAATGCCCCATTGACAATTCACGTGAAGTCTAGGTAGATCATGTACCATGGATACTAAGGTCCAGTTCTGAATAAATTAGGACAATAGTGTGAATAGACAATAGACAATAATGAATGAAATTTTATCTACAAATCTACAAAAGATTTGACATCATAATTTTTTTTACAATTTTTTTTACAAAGCGATTGTCTTTTAATCTTTGTATGTTTTACTGCTTCTAGAATTATAAATGTTGCCACTTTGTTTCAACTTTACTACGGTACTCTCCATCTTTAAATGTCCCATAACACAACCACGAACTCTTAATTTCAAAGCTGATTGTCATGCTATGAAATTTTTATCTTCTAGCCTTAAGGGGTCAGCTCCATTTATATTGTATGTTAATGTTCTTCTAAACAGTGGCTGCCTGTTACGGAGGGATACATATATTTCGTTTGAAAACTAAACATAATAATAATAACAATAATATTAATACTAATAATAACAACAACAATAATAATAATAATAATATTAACAATAATAATAGTAATATTAATAATATTTTTTTAAATTCTAGTTATTTACAAATCCTTAAAACAAACTTAAATTACAGGAAATGATCTACTACTAACAAATACAATTAAATTACAACCATTCTTTTTTAAGAAAAGAGGCAAAAAGCAGCTTTCAAAAATGTATGAAACTGAGAAAGCCTGGGAATTGGAATGACTTGTATAAAATGTCGTAGAAAAGTAGTAAAAGTATTTGTTATTTTGTCATTGATTACACTTGTGAAATAATCAAACAAAACAGAGGAAATTACTTTCAAAACTTAACAATACATTCTACCATCTATGGGGTCTTACTCGTCCTTGCATGAATAATACTAGTAATAACAATTTATAACCTCTTAATGTTAAAAACTGCTAACATAAAAGGAAAAAATTATGAGTCAGTTTTATAAAATGTTAAAATGCTTTTTTTTCCATAAAGTCAGTGTCAAATTTGCGGAAGGATACAATAATAATAATAATAATAATAATAATAATAATAACAATAACAATAACAATAATAATAAGAAGAAGAATAATAAGAAGAAGAATTGTATGAAATGTCATAGTACAACTGCAATGATTTTGTATATCCAGGTCATTTTAAAGTCAGTATTAAACCTGTCTGTATTAAAATTTTTGTTTTTGATATAATGATACAAGGCAGGAGATTTATTTTTAAGATATCGTTGTTTTGTTGTAAATTTACAGTCTATTTGACGGTGCTCAGTCAGTATATCTTCATTAGGTATCATTAGTAAGCAAACGGCAGTACTCAGTAAGCAAACGGTGGTGATTAGTCATTCTGTGTAATAATTGCAAGTCAATGACCCAGTTATAATTGAGGAGAAGTAAGGACCAATTTGGAATAAAATGGAGAAAAGCAAGGGCAGCAATATATACCTGATAATTTTAAAAAAGGTGTGTAAACTATTTGTAAAACGATTTCCTATGCGTCAATTTTCTGGTTATAGAATTATAAATGTTAGTAAGACTCCTTTTTTCAAGTTGTAACCAACTTTCTACTTATTTCTAATCTCTGTGCCTTTGGATGAGTTGCCTTGCGAAATAAAAAAATGTTCAACCGAGTGCTTTCCTTCTTGAGATATTCGAAAACACTGTCACAAACGCTCATTTAAGTTTTCAATAGAATATCATGGTATCCTGATTTTTCTCCTGGCTTCACAGGGGCTTAGAATTAATTTTGCATTTTTGATATAAGCAGAGCAATTTTTAAAAAAAAAAATTGCTTTGAGATTAGCTCATTTTAATTATTCTAATTGTGAGTTTGTTTCACAGAAATTAATTTATGTGGGAAATTATACGGACGAAATACGCAAGTAATTAGGTCAAAGTAAACAAGAAACATCGCTGAATGGCACTGTAAATTTACCACTGTCTTTGGCGGAATATTGTTGTCTCTCAGTTTGGAATCGAAATTCGAGTCTCACATTTTATTACATAAGTAAACACATATTGTCAAGCTTGAAAACATAACTTTATCAGAAACGGTAAGCATAAAATTGTACAGATTAGCTTATCATTACTAGGGTTTTGTGTTTATAAAACAAATAAAGAAGCCTCGACTGTACTCTGTTCTGTTGTAAAGCACTTGGAAGGCGGTAGAGCACGAAAGATGCGTAGGGGTAAACACGAGGCAAAGTGGAGTTTTTCCCTGCTTTCTGAGTGCACTGAGCACAGTCAAGGCTTCTTTATTGGTTTTAGTACAAGGAATTCTCTAATTTCTTCACACATTCAGCTATTATTTTCAAACCAAACGTTATTTTTTAAGCGAGGAAAATTGGTGTAATCGCGCATCCGCACTCTAATAAGGCAGGCTAAAATAAACCAGTCACAATCCTTGTTAGAAATGTTCAAGTAATTTGATTGCATAATAAGACCACAGCTGTCAATGACGTACTGGTCTTCATCTACTTTCGGTTTCGAGTGGCTTTCGAGAAAAGAACTATGGCTTCAAAGTTCCCTCCTTTCGCTTTGTAGTTTAGTTTAAAAGTATGAATCTAATAAAAGTTCCCTTTTTAGTGGAATACGGCCGCATTCTTGCTCATGAAAGCGTGTGCTTTTCCAATGGAAATTCAGAAACAAAGAGCTCAAAGGTGCTAGTGTTGACATTAGTATCAAAATCAAATCGAAACCGGTTTCAGTCAAAGTGAAACTATACTCAACGCCGTGACAGCGAAACCCTACACTGTTGCTCGTGGGGTCAGACTGCAGTTCAAACATATCAGTCAAAGACTGCAAGAAGCCAATAAAAACATTCACTGTTTAATATTTCCATTACAACTTCTTGTTTGATCTCTTCTGGAAATGGCTTAAAAAGTCCATTAATTATAGGGCAAAGAAATCAATTCATTAAATCAGAGAAATCCCTATATTATTTCCAGAATAACTAAGAAATACCTTGTCAGAGATGAAGGTCTCATTGATGTTCCATAAGTCAGTCGTGACAAATAATTCTTAATTATTGGCCCACTTTTTCCGGTAGGTTTAGTGGTTTCCCTGCTCAACTGAAAAGTAAATTAACAACTTTGGAAAAGGTAACGATAAAAGCCAGCCAAACGAATAACATATTTGGACTGATTTGCACAACTTTAAACTGAACCTCCGGTTTGATATTTTCTTGTTGATCTGCACCTATTTTGTTCACAGAGCCAGGGGCATTGAATATGTTAGTAGTCTGCTATTGCGATTAAAAGAAACCAGTCGTACGTGCACTTATTATTAAGTTGAAAAATAGAGCTGAGCTATTCTGCCTTTTTCTGCTTCGAACTACGAGCTAATCGCCACTTTTGATATTTCTACTTGTACTGTGCGTGGCCTCTGATAGAAATATGGTGAAGATTTGTGGTACATTGTTATTCTCTTTTGCGCTTAGTGTCACTTCTCCACCAAGTCATAGAAGCAGGACATAGTAAAACGCAAAGCCACGCGACTCTCTTGAAGCGCTTCTGAGATTCATTCTGCTGATCCTGCGTTGGTTTCAGGCCGTGCTGCTATCGCTATTGATATTTCATGTCGCTAAGTACGAACGTGTCGATGGTTTCTGACTGAGGGTAACCTTATCTGATGAGCTGAGGGCGGTTGACTATAGATATTTAATATTCAGTCTAAGTTGCTCATTCCGAACATTCCCGGCGCAATAAGGACCGTAAGTTCGCGGACAACATTTACTTCGCTCTACCAAATATTACGACAAAAACTGCCTCCGTCAAATTTTCACTTTGGTAATTGTAGGGACACTCACAAAACAGTAAAATATATGTTAACAACTCGTTAGTCTCCTCTTCTAACTATGTGTTAACCCAAAGTGTAAGTTACATCATAGTTAGAAAACTACTGCATCACATGATGGACTGTAATTTGTAAAGCGAGATCAAGTTTCTTACTGGAGGTTGAACGAGTACTTCATAAAACAAATTTAAATATACAAGGACCATAACCAAGTGATTCCTCGAGCTACCCACTCAAACTCTGTTCTAAATGTATCAACGGACTACGGCTAGGGATCTGTTGCAACCTGATTTGATTAGAGGGAAGGAAATTTCTAACCGGAAAATGTTGTTGACTTGCAAAATTTACCACGAGAAAGTGTCGATCTCGTTTTATTTGAAAATGATTTAAAAATATCCTATGCTGATATGGAAAGCCTGTATGTGTATAAATTATGGTCTCGAAGACAATTACTTCGTAAACGACAACACACTGTAGAGCACCTATCGCTTGTCCTTTGTTAGCAGGATCGGTTTACTGGTGTTTTAATGTTAAGCTTATCGGTTTCAACCGTTGTGACGTTTCTTAACGCATGGTTTCTCAGTTCTTCTTACAAACTTAAGGCAACATCCCGTTATGGCAACTTGTATCAACTAATTCATGTTTGACTCACCTCACGGCTTTGCTCGGATGTTCATTTCTCCAACATTTTTGGTGACCTTTGCTGTAAACGATTGAACGTGTACCAAGTTTTGTCGTCGTCACATGCACTCGTAGTTATACCACGTGACTGACAAATTACACAGTTGTAAACTCCCAATCACGTGATCTGAATTGGGTGGCCAACAAGGATGTAACACGTTAGCAGAATGCCTGGATGTAATGAGGACGAACAGGTTAGGGTTATCCTGTCAGTGAAAACTAGAGTAAATAACGCGCCAGCAGATGGCTTGAAGCTGCACCCTCCGAAAAAAATTTGGGTCTTGTATCCATGACGCACAAACTTTGCGTAATGATGGCATTTTTCATCCTAAGCACGCGCATGTTTTAATTTGGTTTTCTTGTTTCAACGATTTTTGGCCGGAAAATTGCAAATTTTCATTTCTCTATTATGGCACAAAAAGAGATAATTTTGAAAGAACCTGTCGAGCGAAATTGAAATGCGAAAAAATTTCTGAAAAAGCGCAAATTGCAATCCGTCTTGAAGACATAAAGTTTGGAAATTTGAATTTTCCCCGATTTTGGTTCAACTTTAGAACAGTGAAAAATTCAGATCTTATCAGTTCCTACATTGCGACATTCTCGGAGACCCAGAGGTTATATTGCATCGTCCCAGCTCTTCAGCTCTTGAAGTAAACTTTCGCGATAAAAATATCGCTCGCCCGAAAATATCGTTCCCGCTAGAACCCCTGGGTCTCCGAGGATGCGTCAGGGTCAACCTAGACTAGGAGTGGTCCCTCTTTCGCTAAGTCTGTCCAGTTTTACCGTAAATATGACCGCGAGGAAATAATAACCGCCAGTGTCCCTAGGAGTTCACACGGAATTTTTTTTTCGAGGTTTTCCTTCACGTCACGCACTACGGACTAAGCGAGAGAGCCGGTTGGGTTAACCCTCGCCAGCGAACGAAGGCGCATTTCCGGTTGTCGCTTGTCTCCGCCTAAAATAAGCGACAGTCGGAAATATGTCTGCGATCGCAGGCTATACCGATATTTATAACATGATAAATATTTGTAATCCTAAAGGATCAGTTGGTGCATGGCACAGTTAAGCTAACAGATACAACACTGTAAATAGTAATAACGCAGTGCTGAATTAAAAAAGGATGTTTATAGCAGACGTTACTCAGTGCTGAGTCGAGTTTTGATCGGGACACATCATTGAATTACGTAAACAGTCGAAAGCGCGACTCTATGAGTGGGTAAAAAAGCGCGCATTAAGAAATTCAAATCAAAGAAAACCAGAGGAACCTTACCTCGGGGGCGGGGGTTGGGGGGCGAGGGTGGGCGATAAGAGCAGAGGCTTATACTGAGTGGTAGTGTGCGATATACCTGAGGTACACCATGCGTGTGCATCTGAACTTGTCTCGAACTCGTCAGGGTGACCAGTTTAACGAATTTTAACACCTTTGAGGGGGGGGGGGGGGTGGGGTCATTTAAAAGTTTTTTTTTCACCCGGGATAAATTTTTTTTATAATGTTTTACACAAAAAATGTGTAAAATTTTATTTGTTTTATATTTCTTTTTAAGGGGTGATGAAAAGATTTCATCGATGAAAGTTCTAGTTAAGACTCTCTTCAATTAGTTTTTTGAATTGATAGGCCTTGATAAACTGCAATCTATAATCTATCAATCTAAATGTTGTTCCTTTTAAAGAACGAACTTTTTTTGTAATGGTTTTGTGTTTACCCAATTGAATTCTTCTCGGATTTCTTCATCTTTAGATACACCAAACAAACAAGTTCTTTCTATGTAATCTATTTCTATATA
>Ga0126343_10000383_pt1 | contig 16457 bp, 8 predicted proteins | sample Cyp2metagenome_FD_92531 | JGI IMG/M metagenome (GOLD analysis project Ga0126343, IMG submission 92531) | Coral microbial communities from Lord Howe Island, Old Settlement Bay, Australia - Cyphastrea 2 metagenome | ecosystem: Host-associated > Invertebrates > Cnidaria > Coral ...
CACTGCGCACATCTTAATTTCGATAATTTTCTATCTTTATTTAATTTTGTTTTATAACTTACTTCTACAAATATAATGTAAATTCAATGTGAACAGTGCAAATAAAGATCATCATCATCATCTCTACGTCAGGGTAACCAGCTCAGGAAGTGGGCTGGTGACAGCAAAGGGCAGATGGGGCTCACTAGCTACGAGAACCAGCCTATCTAGGAGATGGAAAACTCCAAACCATAATCCAGGGGGTAATACCTGTTAACCCAACAAGGCAACTACCTTGGGGAAGGAAAATTCCGATAACACACTAACCCCCTCCATCGGAGTTGGTCGGAGGGCTAGTCACCCTACACCGTAAAAACCCTTGGTTACGGAAACCAGAAAAAAATATACGTACCTATTCTCCTAGAGGAGACCTAGGAAATAAATCAGTAAGTCAAATGTTTTTAAGTCAGACTTTGACCTGTATATCATCGAATAGATTTGCCTACTGATGCTTCAAAAAATTACTGAGATCTGATCAAAGAAACAAAACGGAGTGTAGCGTTCACGCTGCATTAGTGCCGACTACGACATTAGTGCAATACGATTGAAAATCAGTTATTTCCGAAGTTAGCACGAAAAAAGTAATGGCCAAAAGGAGTTGAAAGAATTCCGGAAATTTTTGACGATCATCCGCACAATTCCGAATCTTTTCGATGGTAACCTTTAGACCTCCGAAGATTGCCGAAGATCACCCGAAAATTTCGGTAGATTTCCAAACACTAAAAAATGTAAACACGTGACAAAAGTTGAGTCTAATTTGTTCTGTAGTCGTACGCTTAACCGGAGCCAACTTTTTTTTCATTTTAAAATCCTGATACCATTTAATAAAAAGTAGATGTTATCTTGTTTACCATAACAATGACCATAAATAAAAACACAAGGTTTAGGTTTGTTTTTGACAGAGATGCAGGAGAAAAGAATTCATTCAATTACAACAGTCCAATAAACAGCGTGCACGAATGACGCGAACTGTCTTGTAGGCCATATTCATATTCTTGATATTGAACTGGAACTAGCTTGCAACCGAGGGTAATGCGGGGAGTCTTTTGGAATGCAAATGATATTCTCCTGCTGAGCCTCCATTTCAAGCTAGCTCCAGTACAATACCGAGAATAAGAATATTGCCTATTACGATAAAATGTCACGTGATTTTTGAAAAAGAGCTACGGTGAATGGTGAATTTTAAGCTCGGTAATAAAATGTGAAAGGTGAATTGATCAACATGGTACGAGCGTGGGACAAAGAAAAAAAGCTGAGTCCCCAACAGGAATCGAACCCATGACCTCTCAAACATCGGGCGGGCGTTCTATTAGCCTGCAGAACAGGCGGAATTTTTTGCGTATTTTAGGCAAACAGAGGCAAAAGCGAGGCGAGCGCGAAGCGCGAGTCGCGCGCGAGGGGAGGAGCGCTAAAAAATCCCGCCTGTCCCCAGACCATTGTTCAAGCTCGTCCGCCCCCAGACACACCCTCACTGACCAGCCAATCACAGTGTTAGAAAAACAATGGTGTGATCACGGCGCGTTGTGGGTCAAATACTTCCAAGGTCTTGTTCTCATCCCTAAAACGGAGAAATTTATACTTCTTTGGGACTTGATATAGAAAGGAAAAACGCAAATCAATGTTTCAGTGCCCTCAGAATGGAATATTAGGCAGTACAGAGGCCTCTCAAGCCTTTCTGGTGAAGAATTTTTCCTTCCTTCAACAGCCTCGAATAGCGTGACGATCTGTGTGTTTTGAAAACGGATCGCGGATTTAAAGCAGCTTCCTGTATTAGTTCAAAGTTAAATTCAACTGTCAGAACGATTGGTAAGGCCCAACCGATAAAATGACTGCCAAAGTTGTCGGTTAAAACTCAAGCTTTCGCTTTAGTTTTAAATATGCTGTCATGCAGCAAAGCACTTCTGCGAATTTTGAACATTTTTAGCCTTTAGATAGGTTTTCCTCCTCATCTTGAATGGAGATTTATTGGTACTGAACTTCCTGTCCCATTTCTTTCCTTTGGTTGCCTTTGTTTGGGAGTTTAAGGTTTTAATTTGAACAGGAGTTTTTGCACGCTGAATTTCTGAATAATTAATTTTAATGCGGCGACCTCAGCGATTTGTTTGTTTACTTTATTCGTTTCGTTAAAATATACATTTTTTGAGTCTTATTTAGTTACTACAGAACCCCTGAGAAAAGAACTAAGTGGGCACTAATTTAACATCGTTTAAATACGATTAATCTCAAAATAATTGGCTTGTTTTTCGTCATCTTTTTAATCTACAATTTTCTTTCATTCGCTGCACTGTAATATTTTGTCACGCCGTCACGCCGCAAAGAAACTATAAGGTTTCTTGTTTTTAAATTGGGTTTTACTAACGCCTTTCCCTCTTATTTTCCTGTGTTTTCTCAATGTTATTTCTTTTAGTTCAAAAATGGAAATTCTGTTTTATTCGGTTTCGTTTTGTCTTCCGAAGGCCATAAATAACTCATTTAATTTTGCTCTTGGCTTTCGTCGAAGGGAATTGGGGATGGGTCGCAGGAAATTTCATACAGGTGAGGAAGGCCAAGGAGGCAACTTCGGAAATAAACGATGAGCTACAGCTAGAAGAGGAGTCCTATTGGACCGTATTTCCAGTTAAATTCACCGAACAATTTCAGCGCGAATCGATCTGTTGTTGATTCAAATCCGGGGGCGGGGGGTACTCCCATAAATTTCGGATAGGTGTGTGCCGCGAAGGGTCTTAAACCCTGACCCTATTCAAGGATGAAACAAACGAAAAATGATACCCTATTTAAGGCTCAAACCCAAAAAATGACACCCTATGCAAGGGAAAACAAAAACTAAAAATAGCCTGAACGGGTCAACACAATCTTTATAAAATCGCTTTGCTAATACTTTAACTTTACCAGAGTATTTCTTTTCCGTTTACCTGGGTATTTACGCACTGCTTTTTTAGCTGATACAATTTAGGCACCCTATCTAAGGAACACACCGGGAACACTATGCCAACAGGGGCAAAAATGATACCCTATTTAAGGATCGAGAACCTCAAAAACCATACCCTATCCCGCGGCACATACCTATATAGCCCATATATGGGTGTACCCCCCCCCCCCCCCCCCCGATTCAAATCACTGTACGTGATCGTGTTACGTCTTGGAAAAACATTCGAGGATCACGTGATGTAAAGTAACCAATTGGGTAGCCACGTTCATATTTGAATGCCGGAACAGCTTAAACAATGGTGTGGCGACAGGCGGGATTTTTTTAGCGCTTCTTCCCTCGCGCGCCACTCGCGCCTCGCGCTGGCCTCGCGTTCGCCTCGCTTTCGCCTCTGTTCGCCTAAAATACGCAAAAAATCACACCTGTTTCTGCAGGCTAGCGTTCTATCCACTGAGCTACGAGAAAACTCGTGGTAAGCAAGGTCATTTAACTGAGTTCACTGTGACAGGCGTCCTGCATACAGCTAGCTAGGATCAGCACTGTCGAAGCCATCGTGAGTAGTTTTGAGTGATAAATGTCGGGGACTCAGATTTTTTTCGTTGCTCCACGCTCGTGTCACGTTGATCAATTCACCTTTCACATTAAGTGTTTTGTTCATTCTTCAACAAAATACTGCTTGAATGACAGCTACGAAAAGACGTTTGCTTGTGATCTATACTTGAGGAAAAACTCAATCTACTTGGCATGAGTTTGTTGCCACAACCATGTGAGGACACAAACTGAAAAGACTAATATATTTAAGAAAGGCAATTTATAAGAAGCTATAAGTGACTTTAAAATGATTCTACCAACCTAAAAAGTTGCAAAGAAATTTACGCTCCCAAGGTTTCCCTCGTAACACTATTTAACAGAAAAAGAAACAAATCTTATTTAAGGGAACTGCTTAACAATGCTAAAAAGATCTGAGTTAGGGTCGGGAAGCATGTCGATCTATCATTTGGCGATTTGCTAATTAGCAAATTTTAGCTAATGACGTTCTTCATTGACAACCTACTCGTGTAAAAAGAACGATCCGCGGATTTCAATTGACACGTCTGAGGAAAATTTATTTCCAAATAATGCTTGATTGCCAGCAATGAAAAGAAGTTATTTTGTCTCTACTTCACAACAAATAACACAGAAGTGTAAACCAAATAAGTTTATTTTGGGATGCCTGCCGAGAACTAACCCGAGGCGTACATTACCCCTGGGGATACATACATACATACATTCGTATCTCATGCACCATATACAATCCTCGTATAAAGCAAAACCTTACACACTCAATATAGGGTATAGGGCACTGACATCTCAACTCTAACAAGTCGAGATTAAAAGAGCTGGGCAACCGCTTACAAAGATACTACTGCGGTTATACGGAGGCCAGAAAAAATTAACCTGCCAAAAATCCTTTTTGGGGAAAAATACGACAGGAAATCTGGGTAGGAGCCATGGCCCAAACTCTATGCAGTTAGCGGCCCATCCTACGAGGCTTTACAACTCAAGCAAAATAAATTTTATGTTACGACTCGAATGAAGACACACTGCTTATGGCTGTAACCCTCAGCTCATTACGTGACGGTGGCTTTTAAAACGAAAAAGAAACTTAGAATCAGCCAAAGGTCGACAGTTGGTCCCGAAGGCCTAGATGGATATCACGTGCTATGCTCCCTCTTATACCACTGCATCATTACCCATGATGCTCGGGCCCAGGCCTTGTCGTATCACGTGCCGACAAAATATTTATTTCTACCTAATTCGCAGGCTCAATCGTTAGAAATACCATTCTATGTGAGTGAGATTTAAGGAAGAACCGACTTACTCCTAAGGACCTTTAGCCGTGAATTTTGTTCCACAAGAACACAAAAAATCTGATATGATATCGATCAAGTATATCGATCAAGAAAGACCAACTGGAGAACATTTGCAGCCGAATAATGCAGCTATATAAGAAACGAATAATTGTAGGTGTGGTGTATTTAAAACAGAGGAAAGATCAAAGAGTTTCTAAAAGGTCATTAACTGCGCAGCTGAAATAGTCAAATCCAATTCTTTTAAAAGAGAGGAATGGAAATACTTGTTGTCCATAATTAGGGAATGGACCAATTTACCTTTACTAGAGCGCCGATCATTTCACAGGAGAAAGCAAATTTACAGTGCATTTAACCATATTGCCGCTCGACTTGTCTAGCGTCATTTAATTTATAACTGTTCAGCGGAAATCTTATTTAACTTACGGGTGTGGCTCATGTTGAAACAGTTAGTCTAATTTTTTGTGAAGAAATTTTTGTTCTGGTTATGGTCCCAATAAACAGGCATTTATAGAAATTTGAAATTTTGTTCCTATATGACAAGTACATATACATGCATATACCAAAGGAAGGCCAAGGCCGCTTAATGAGTAAGCGAAGCAATGAGCAATCTGTAGGGAAACATGTTTTAACTTACCTCCAACAAGGCAAAACCTTTAGCTCTTTATATATCGCAGAAACCCTACAACAAAAATAACTGAAAAAATAACATCCAAGTAAGGCAATTTTAAAATAAGGGACTTCAAAATGATTCCACCCAACTTTAAGACTCGTGCAGAAATTAAAACGCTTTCGAGCTTTCTCTTGTTTTACGCCTTAACAGACAAATAAACAAATCTTATCTCAGGGAGCTGCTTAACCATGCTTAAAGATCTGAGTAGGGGTCAGATGGCTTGTCAATCTATCATTGGCCGATTTGCTACCCGGTGATGTATTTTTTCGACAACCCGCTCGTGTGACTAGTAAGATATTTACCGATCACAAGTGAGAAAAGAGGTTAATTACATGATACATATTTAAAAAAGAACGTAAAATGCTTCGCTTCATGACATGATAAACAATCACGTGATTTCCTTCGTGGTTCCGTTTGTGTTGCTGACTGGACGAGTTATCGTAGACTGACCATGAGAATTTTTAATTGAATTATGAAATTAGAAAGACAAACGAAAAACTGTAGATGCCGCGTCAATATTACTCAGCGAACATGTAGCATAGATGGAGATGCATTATAATGAACCGCGGTGACTTAGCTTATCAAAGATCATCAACTGCACAGCGAAACAATCAAATCCAGTTGAGATTCTTTTGAAAGACGGGAATGGAAATGTTTGTCAGGGATAATTATGACGAGAGCCATTTAGCCCTAACTCGCGTTCTGATTATTTCAAAGGGGAAAATCAAGTTAACACTAGATTTAACCATACTGTCGTTTGATTAGTCGACGGTCATTTTGTAACTACTCAGTGCGTATCTAATGAAACTGACGGGTGTGGCACTTTAACATTTAACTTAAACTTTCTAAGAAATTACTCGTTCTGGTAATAAACTCGGTAAACATTCATTTGTAAAATTTCGAAATTGTGTTCATGGGAAAAGTCAAAGGCATACCCGTCAACAGCACAAAATCTAAGATAAGAAAGCTCGAGAGCCCACTGATAAATATATATGAGATCAGATAAAGTTATCTTGAGTTATATCAATCTAAAATATGGTGAAGGCAATAACGCCAATTAAGGCGTCGGCAAGGCAATAAAGTCAATTTATAATGTGTTCAAAATAATTCCACCAACCTTCACAGTTGTAAAGAAACTTGCGCTTATAAGTCTTCGCTCGTTTAAAGCTCAAACAGACAAACAAACAAATCTTATGAGCCGTCTGTGTTGGACTCGGGAAACTTGTCGATCTATCATTGGTTGATTTACTAATAAGCAAATTTGTCTCACAAGCCAATATATATGACATTTTTTGTCGACAACCTGCTCGTGCAGGTAGAAAGAAATCTGCAAATCACCAGTGACACGACAGACGAAAATGTCTCTCCAAACATTAGTTACAATGTTAATTCTTCATCAGATACTGCTCGACTACCAGGCAAGGAAAGAGGTTTATTACTGTTATACATATTATGATCCATACTTGAAAAAGAACATCATGCTTAGCTACATGACATAACTGGTTTTCCACGCAGACATAAAATTCGATCACGTGATTTCTAGTACTTCATGTTGAATGCTCTGGTGGGTCGTTTTGTGAAGCTGACTTGACATCTTACATAGGCAAGGGTATTAGTCGAAAAATGAAATTGCAAAGGCAAACGAAAAGATTTAGGTGTGCTATTTAAAACAGGGGAAAATTTTACTCTGGCCGTAATTGTACCACATGGTTGATAGGGAGGGAAGAAGCGGTTTGTGATAGTGACCCGCGGTAATTCAGCTTAGAAGATGCATATCCCGACATATTTTTGTTTAATTATATTAGCATTTGTCTCATACCGGGAGGAGGAAAAAACGCAAAGCTAGTTGGATTTCTTTGAAACCCGAAGAACGGAAGTGTTTGTTATACATAATTAAGAGTGCATGTCTGCAAATATCAACCGTAAGTCTGAAGTAGGGAAAAATATCAAAGAAAATCTCACAAGATAGCCTTAAGTGAACTATCACTAAAATTATATCTCTAACTATTCGATGAATGTTTTGGAAAAAAACGGAGAGAAATTTGATTTTGCAGCTCCAGATCAGGTTTAATATGTCTAATACCGCACATTGCTGAGACATCTTTTCGGAAACCTTTTTTTTTTCTTCACAGCAAAATGAAGCTTACCAGATTTACACATATTTATAAAAATTAATAATCATAGTTATACACATTTTGAATAGACGTTTTCTTAGTCTGAACTAAAACTGAATATGTGAGTATTTTTTTTATTGTTTACATTTCTTCGAGCGTTTTCTTGGAATGCAAGTATTGACTTGTACCTGGTCGAAATTATATAGGGACTTATTTTCACGTGAAAGATACAGACATACTTACATACATACTTTATTACCACTTCCATAAAGAGGATTTTCAGAGGCAATACAGTTAAAATAATAATAATAATAATTATACAATTAAACTAAAAATTATCAAACTTTAAAATAGAGCAATGACATTAAATAGCAGAAGTGCTAAAGCTACTTAAGAGACGAGATCCAAGGCGACGTTTAAACACATTAACCGATTCACAAAGTTTAAGATCGTTAGATAAGGAATTCCATAAAGTAACTGCTCTATAGAAAAAAGACCTTTGGCCACTTGCTGGTCTGATGCGAGGTATGTTAAGCATTTGAGAACTTCTCGTACTACGATTTGTGACATCACATCGTCTAATGAATTGTGTGGATAAATATCCAGGAGCACAACCTGTTAAACATGCCATTACGACATCACGGTAGTAAAGATGTTCCTTCACTGGCAGCCAGCGCAGTTCACAAGAGCATTGTGTACAAGTAGTAGTCAGTTTGTGAGCTTTTCAACTACAGCATTCCGATTCTGAAATACAGACAACATCATGATAATAATAATTCGTTATTGAGCTCATTCATATAGTTACCAAATAATGTTACATCTTGAAATGATGCTTAGCGTAATAAAAATAAGACATTTCGAACGTGATGAACTAGCTTGTCAAAATCATTACTAATAATTTATCAAATTTAAACCGCAAAGGAAATCATGATCATGGCGGTGTTTGGATATCTGATCGTAATTAGCATAGAATTTTACTACTTTATTTTTCCGTTGTTTCTTTAGTTCAGTCAGTTTCGATTGAGAAGATATATCAAACACTCAGGATACTGTTTGACCACATTTCCAAACACCCCGAAGTTCATCCAAGATACTTCGCTGCGCGTTGTATTTTTAACTCATTTCTCGCTGTTTGGAATTGTGGTCAAACACGGTCTTTCGTCTTTGATGTATTACTACCAAGAATTTCGAGTAATAATCGCAATCCCCTCATAGCTTTGCCTAAGAGACGACAATGTCACACGGGAAGCTGGCGTCCCGCAAGGTAACTTTATTCAAACTGAAAACTTTCCATCTAGAGCGAAGAAACCAACCACTTTCAATAATTAAGAACGGTAACCTGCTTTTCATCATCTACAGGTCGAAAAATCCGTTTTACATTAAATGGCTTGATCAATGTAAAGTTTTGAAATTTCAAGCGTACGCCGCAACCCATTTTAGTGTCGCGATTTCATTTGCAAGTTTTTGAATCAACAGTGATACAGCGGAGCTGCCTTTAAGGATCGCCGATATATACCGTGTTTTAATGTCGTCTTGTAACCAAAGATATGAGGGGACTGTAGATCCCGGCATGGCTCGAAATCCTGATATGAGATCCTAACTCGAGAACCTTCTTTGGTAGTTACTTTATCTCGTTCAAAATTACACTAAACACGGTTACATGTTACGTACTGTAATGAATTTCTCCTTTCTTGTTTTCTTTTTATTCATCTGCTGCCGACATAGAACTTAAATTGTACGTGGATTTCACAACAAATCCAACTGGTTCATTCAGTTGCGCAGTTCGAACTTTGAAATTTCAATTTAGAGAATCAACGATTATGTTAGTCTGTCTTTTAGCATCAGAATCCTGTAGTTGAAAAGTTCAAATTCCACAATTGCAAAACAACTATTTGTACTTCGCGACCTCCAAAATGTTCCTTTCAGTAGCCCATGGTTTTGAAAACGGATTTTCAATGAAGAAACCATTTTCTTTAAGGTGAAATAAGTCTGTTAACGATTTGCCAGGTACCAGTCAATGTTTTTGGATCTAATTTACAATTCATTGAGCGACTCTTGGAATGCAAAATCAGATCCAAAGTGTTTTGGGATATACGAAGATTAACTTGATCTTGCAACCCTCAGAAAAGGTCTTAGGCGTAGGATACTGCACACTCCTGAGACATCTTTCAGAAATTAAAACATTTTTTCTCAAAAATGTGGTTAATTATTTGATCAATCTGCAATTTACTCTCTTTGGATGCTCGATGACCCCAATTTTTCATTTAATTTTCGTAGATCAAATCCTTTCCCGATTTTATCCGCCTTCACAAAAAAAACCAGGAAAAACTCTGTCTATGAGAAGTTACAAATAATTCGCTTGTTTTGCTCTCGTGTGAGCGAAGATTTCTCAGTCCAAATGTGGACAGACAAGGCTAATTTTATTTCTTTTTCTAGCCCTATTCTACCTAAAGGAATGACATCAGGCTCCAAAACGTTGCTTCGTACAATTAATTGTGCACGTTTATCTGATCTAAATTTCACTAACGTTGCCTTTTTTGTGGCCGATGCTGTAAGCTAACACGGTCTTAAAATAATGGTCTTCAAGGCGACTTATCTCGAAAACGAGCACGATGACCACCCACTTTTTGGGCTTTTTCACAAAAATTGATCTTTTCTTTACCTCACGGTACGTAAGTTTTAAAAAGGTCTGTCCGTGGGAAAATTTTGGGAGTGAACGTCCTTCAGGGAACCGAATGTCATAGGAGCTTAAAAAAAGGGAGGCACAAAAACTGCACGCGTGTTATTAAATTTGCAGATTTTTATTGTGTCTGTTCGAAATAACGTTGAACTTTAATGAACAATCTCAGGAAAAGCAGCAGGCAAAGAAACGACGAATTTTCTAGTGTTTATTGGACACTTATCTTCCTGGAGCCGCGGCCTCATGATTAGCGCGAGTGGTCCGGGTTCGAGCCCTGGCCTAGAACATTTTGTTGCAAGACACGTAACTCTCACGGTGCCTCTTTCCACCCCGGTGTATAAATGGGTACCAGCGAATAAAGTAATGATCCGGATAAGAACTGTAGCGTTTTCTATTGTCCTGCGACAATACGCTTTCCCACGTTGAAACGGTTGTGTTTTCAGACCAATAACTTAGCAACCGACGGAAAGCAGGTTTATGAAATAAAATTTATTGAGACTCTATTTTGAAAGATAGTTTCCTTTGTGTGAAAACATTTCAACCAATCACAACAGTCGTAAACAAAGGAAAATGAAATATTTGTTTACGAATAGAAGTTTTATGTCTTCACCCGAGGAAAATTGTTAATAAATTAATTAATATGACTTTTGCTCATGGGTGAGAAATAATTAATTCAGGACAGGGTGAGTGGTCTGGGGCAATTCTTTCTACCCCCTACAGAGCGCATTGCTGTTCACGTGGGGACGCAGAGTTAGGTGTCATTCTTTAATGTCAAAGAACGTGGAAAGTTTTTACAAATAAAAGCGGCTATGGGCTGTTTCCATAGCCAATTTGACCCACATGGTATCCGTTTCATTTCCCTGTAAACAAAGCTAAGGCAATAAGAAAACAGCCTGCGATGGTGTGTGAATGGGCACGGACCAGCGACTTTGTTACCCATTAGTAAAGGTTATGTCGCCACTCAGTGGTACCAATCAAATCTGACATGATAAATTTCCATTGTTTTAACCTCTTAGCTGGCTCCGCGTTTAATTTCCAACTTTAAAGTACTGGGCTCATTTGAACGGACTGTCAAAGTACCGCTACATGCGATTCAAATAGAGATCAGGGGAAATTACTCTCATTACTATTAGCATTTTGTTTAGTTGTGTTCCCTAATTAGTGTGGGTACTATCCCAGGCTACAAAGTTTTCGACACTACAATAAAGTTCTTACCACCTACTTACTTACTGAATGAAATTCTCAGTTCTTAATAAAGGCGCCAAAGATGTGCCACCCTTCGCAAATTGCGCGCAGAAGTTCAGTCCGTTTTTTGTTACTGCTGTAGAATGATGGGGATTGTTCAAAAGGTTTTATCCATTATTCACAAGGTGCGGACTACAGTTTGCTAGTTTAATAGTCCAACTCGTACTCGTTGTTACGGGACTTTGTTTCCGACCATTCCGTGTCACACAACAATCACGTTATCTCAGTAGCATAATTATTTCACTTGTAATTCAGTAAACATCACATGCAGTTGAGGGTGCGCTTCAGTAACTTTGTTGCCTATTAGTGAAGGTCATATAACCACTTGAATGGTACCACCAAATCTAAAATGAGAAAATTTTTATTGTTTTAATCTCTAAGCTGGCTCCGAGTGCAAGTTTCCAAGGTGAAATTACTGGGCGCAATTAAATGAACTGTGAAAGCAAATTCTACCGCTACAGGCGATTCAAACAGAGATCAAGCGAAAGGTCGAATTCGTTCTTCTCAATATAGGCGCGACAGATATGCCGCCCTTCGCAAATTGCGCGCAGAACTAAGTTAATTCCATTTCTGTCACTATTGCAGAAAAAGAAGTAGATTGCACCGTTAATTCGCTGTGTATAGAAACTAATTGAATGAATTCACATTCCGATTATCTCCCTATTTCACTTTATTTATCATCATACATGTAATCGACTCCACTACCTTTTGGCAATAGAGTGAAACTGGAAACAAAATAGTTTTGTTCATTCAGAAACATCACACCTCGCGCTCCACTGAAAGGAAGGAAAAACAGTTCTACTGTGTAAAAAAGGCATTGAGCGAGGAGAAGGAGAAAGCTGTGAGTTGCTCGTTCTACAGACGTTTTTCATAGATATTTGCGCCTTTAGCGTGTTCACTAGACCGGTACTTCCAGTTCCATACTTTAATTTAAAACTTTAAATTCACGAGTCCGAGAATTTCAGTGTTTCTTTTTCTCAGCTCAACATGTTCGTTCGCGCTCACCGTACTCTGTATTGCATGGCCTCACATCATTCTGGTATACATTAATTGTACGAGTCAATAAGAAAACAGCGTACGATGGTGTGTGAATGGGCAAGGACCAGCGACTTTGTTACCCATTATTGAAAGTTATGTAGCCACTCAGTGGTACCAATCAAATCTGACATGATAAATTTCTATTGTTTTAACCTCTTAGCTGGCTTCGCGTGTAAGTTCCAACTTGAAAGTACTGGGCTCATTTGAACGGACTGTCAAAGTACCGCTACATGCCATTCAAATAAAGATCAAGGGAAATGCTAAATACATGTGACACTTAAATAAAGTTATTATGTTATAATTTTTTTTTTTATAAGTGGAATTCTCAGTTCTTGGTACCACCAAATCTAAAATGAGAAAATTTTTATTGTTTTAATACCCTTTAATCTCTTAGCTGGCTCCGAGTGCAAGTTTCCAAGGTGAAATTACTGAGCGCAATTAAATGAACTGTGAAATCAAATTGTACTGCTACAGGCGATTCAAACAGAGATCAAGCGAAAGGCGGAATTCGTTCTTCTCTATACAGGCGCGACAGATATGCCGCCCTTCGCAAATTGCGCGCAGAACTTAGTTAATTCCATTTCTGTCACTATTGCGGAAAAAGAACTAGATTGTTCCGTTAATTCACTGTGTATAAAAACTAATTAAATGAATTCACGTTCCGATTATCTCCCTCTTTTACAAATTTAATCATCACACATGTAATCGACTCCACTATCTTTTGGCAATAGAGTGAAACTGGAAACAAAAAAAGTTTTGCTCATTCAGACACATCACTTAGCGATTCAACGAGATATCAATTAATAGTTTTCGCAAAGTGGGCGTATTTTTATTACACATTACAGGAAAAACAATGCGTGGATTGAGTTTGATAAGAAACAAAGAAGCCGTTATCCAAATCAGCTATTTAAACAAGCAGACCATGCACAGTAAATCAGTTTGTTTGCTGAGCTTCAAGTGGCAAGATCGCAAGCAACCAACTGGTAAGTCACAGCTCAAACCAATTATGCTGCCATTAATTTTTTTCAAGTATTCGAACCGAAGACGGGGCCATTATGTACAAATCTTCCTATTTAGGTTTACTATATTGCAGTTTCGTTTTTTCACATTTAGCATGGCATTTACAATACCTTAGCCATGGCTGTACAGTGAATGCCGAATAGATTTTGCAAGGTACCCAGTGTTAGCTAAGTCATAAAAGTAATTCTGTGGTACCAAACAATCGTTGGTAAATATGCGCTTTTCTTTTGCAGAAGATTAGAGAATGATTTCCAAACTGTCTCTGGTTGCCTTTGCATTAACCTTTATTTGCATCTCTGCAAAACCTTCAAATCCTGGAGCCCGACTTCGTCAGGTTAGTTTTGATATTTCGGAATTCGGTAAGTCCTGGTGGAGAGATTTGCACTCATTAGGTCTCGCAATCAAGAATTTGAAATCGACCGAAGAAGCGGCTCATTTTGGTTACCGTGGTTTAAGAATATTTGGTGGCATAGCGCTTTTGTTACTGCTGTTTTATTTTAGAACCATGTGGCCTTTTTAATCAGTTTCCTCTTCAGTTACCTATCTTGTTGATAAGTTGAAGTCAATTTATGAGGATTTTGCATGGAATGTTTTCTAACAGTGTTCTCTTTCTCTCCCACAGCTGGATAACCCGCTGTTAAAAAGTATGAAATGTTGAATTGTATCTTTATTGTCCAGAACGCTTCCAATAGTCAGTTGTTCGAAAAAATCCTAAGAAGAGAAATTTGTTGCCACATTTGGGACTGAGGTCTTACAAAATTAACAATTTGCGAGCTAATTACTTTCCGCGCTTTCACCCTTTCTTCCGCTTCTATAAGCAATAATTCTGTTATTGAATATGTTTGCGTAACCCTTTCTGAAATCCTTCATGGTTACTATCTGAAAATACCATGTCATTTCTGTATTCAGTCTTTTATTTTATAGCCGTATTGTTTTTGCTCGAGATCTCTTTCTTATTGCTGAAAGGTTCTCTTTTCTGAATGTGATAATTTTAAGGATTAGGTTTGTCTAAGAGGCGATCACTTGTTAACCTCTAATCCCAGAAAACAACACTTGCTGATAACTATAGTACCTCTCAAAATTCTTGAATTTATTTCAAAACTTATCATGTGAATCACTGGTCGGCACCAGGCACATTTTGGCTTCCCAAGTTCCCGTTAACTTCTTCAGTAGAACAGATTACAATTTGTTTATTTTCTTGTAGGATGTGGTCCTGATCCAGCAGGCTGCAGCGATCACAGATCATACTGTCATGAGGCGGCCATGAAGGAACATTGTCCAGCAGCTTGCGGCCAGTGTAAAAGAGGTAACAACTGTGGAAATCAGCTATTGGTCAGACCCCTTTAACAACAATGACGCACAGAGCTGAACGTTTCTCATTACATGTCATTTTTCTAACAAAATATTTTTGTCATTGTTGGTTTTTAAATTTTTCGAGATTGTTATCATGTAGGAAAAGTTGCAATCAAATAACTTGTGCACATTTTTCATAAGGCTTCAATTTATTATTTTGTGGAAGGAATTGGCAGTTTCTTTAGAGTCTTCTCTCGTAATAGTTTTACTGAACATAAGTTTTATGAATTCATATAGTAATTGTAACGATACAAATAAGGATTGTTAGCGTTTGTTTGATTCATCTTCGTGTTATTTGCTAATATAGAGCTGAGATTCTACAGCTATAACTGAAAGTTTGAGATGACAAAACAAAAATAGAATGACAATAAGTTCAATAATTTGAACTAATAACAAGCACTGATATTTCATAGTTGTTGGATATAATCTGTTCTTAACTAAAAATTCACTGTTTTCTATCTGTGTGGCTTAACCAAAGAGTGTTCGAGAATCATGCCGTGAATAATTAAATTTGCGACAAAACTGATTTAAATTTGTCTTCGTGTATAAATCGTTAAACGATATTCGTTATCTTGAGATCAATAGAAAAGCTAAACCACACTGGGATAAGTCTTCCGTCTAATGCATGTATTTTTCTTCTTTTTCGCATGATCAACAGGATATGAAGACGATCTGCAGGCCCGTATGTACAGTTCTATCCAGTTATCAACGTATCATTCAATGACTTTTTACCTGTCAAATTTGGTCGCTATTCACGACTGCTTGAAATTCGAGTGTGACAAGTAGGAAGGAAACTGAGTGATTATACTTTTACCTTTTAATTGCCTAAACAATGTTTAGCCTCGGCTTCCCTTTTTAACTTAATAAAGGGCTATTAGCTACAAAGAACATCCCAGTTACTTATTATTTCGGCTGTGATACAAGTCTAACCAAACTTATTGTTAATCTAAGCTGTGCGATATTTTAAGATGATTGGGAACACAAATTAAAGAGACGTTCCGGTGATTTCATGTTAGCTAATGAATTAATAAGGCGCACATTCGAAATTACAATGGTTGTCATCGTCTCCTTTAATTTCCTCGAGGTTATGATTGGCAAGTTTGATTTTTCTTTTAGCTTTACCTATATTAATATAAACTCACTGTGTAGCTCTTCACACGTTTTATCATTATTTCACAGGAATAATCTATTGTCCCTGTTGGTGGAAAGGATGCTTCTGGCGTCTGTTACGTAATAGGTTAAGTATATGGATTGTTATACCATATTTGGTTGAACATGTGCTTTCGTATTCCGTGTCACTTACGTGAAGTAGTGTTCGATTAAAGTGTTGGAGTTGCTTGCAAATGGCGTCTTGTCGTGCCATCCGCACCATGGTGTCGGGAGTGCTTTTGTTAATCTTATAGCGAGCTGCAGTGCTCAAGATTACTTCTACTGGTTGATTTTTCAGTCCGCAGTTGCTGAAGTGAAGCGAAGCGAAGCCTTAAAAGCTTAATTCATTGAATAACTGTACGTACAGCGA
>Ga0126343_10000384_pt1 | contig 16419 bp, 15 predicted proteins | sample Cyp2metagenome_FD_92531 | JGI IMG/M metagenome (GOLD analysis project Ga0126343, IMG submission 92531) | Coral microbial communities from Lord Howe Island, Old Settlement Bay, Australia - Cyphastrea 2 metagenome | ecosystem: Host-associated > Invertebrates > Cnidaria > Coral ...
AAAAAGGCGGGCCTTGCCCTTTAAAAAAAAGAGGAAGAGAAAAGAAAAAGAAAAAACCCCGCTCCCCACCACAAAAAAGAGGGGGGGGGGGGGGGGGGGGGGGGGGGGAAGACAATCAAGAGTCAATTACGGATGTATATAAAGTACAGCGACTTCACTTGCCTGTTTTGCTTTCCAAACTTCCAGTACAGGCATGCCGGCGATCACAGAATTTGGATCGTCCTGTGCAGCGGAGTTGACTGTGTCGTTTGCGCCAATCACCAGAGCAAGGTCGGTGTCAGAGAAGTCCTCATTGATTTTATCCATTTCATACACGATCTTATCCGGCACTCCAGCCTCAGCTACAAGGACAATAAATTGAATCAGTTTCCTTTAGCAGGTTTGATACACATCATTGTAGGGGAACCGCGCTTTGCGGACGCATACATAGTACGGACAAGTCTATTTGCCCGGAAGAAAAGCTCATACATTTTCCCTTCTAATACATATTACTGTATCTTCTCAGATATTTCTTGACACCGAATAATACGGACAATGCACAGGTTTCCATGTTTGGCACAGACACCACTTTTTAAAATTCCATGACTTCACCCCGATAAAAATAAAATTTCCGTCACAAAACGAATACGAAATACCAGATATATGGTAGTGGCCTCTAGCTATCCCTTAACTCACACCCGTCCTTGCCCAGGGTTCTAATTTCAATTTTCCCTGAGTTTTCTTCAAAACACCACTTTTTCCGGAATCAAAATACAATTCCCTGACATTTAGCTGACCATTTCTTGGCCTGTGACAGCCTTGTTATCTATTACCTGAGTGACAGGCTCACATACAAAGTTTACCCCACTTTATAGACACTGGTTATCTAAACAAAGCACCGCTGGGATTCAAAATGCAGAGTACTGCACAAAACGATTACAAAATTTAGACGGATTCCGCTCGCAGTTCGACTAGCAAGTGCAAAAATCATTTACTAAAAATCTACTCACAGCACATTAACTTTTTTGGAATACAAGTTCAATTTTCTCTCGCAGGGTCAGCTTGAGAGCTTAAATCTGGATAAGATCTTTCTACCTCTATTAAGAATATTATCGTGCTATGAGGTTGTTTTGGTGACTTAATTTTTGCAATTATTGCTCCAATGTTGTGTGGAAATCATCTAATTTCATCATTTACGAGTACCACATGTAGCTATCTATACTTACCCAGTAAGACGTTGAGCTGTCCCGCCATACGTCCCGCTACGGGATGGATCCCAAAGCGTACGTTGAGTCCCTTTCCTTTAAGTTCCTTAACCATATCAGCGATGGCATACTGTGCCTTAGCTGCAGCCAGTCCATAACCAGGTGTGATGATCACGTTCTTGGAGCCTGTCAGCATTTCTACAGCACCGTCTGCATTGATCTCCGTGTGAGTTCCTTCGATCTTTTCCCTTGTACCAGTGCCTGTTAAAACAATGAATGTAAGGTAAGTGTCTAGTTGTGGCGACAATGCTGACTTAAGAAAAAGGTTCAACAAGTCTTCGGCTGTGAACGAAACCAGAGCACCCGATTGAGTTTTTATTTTTCAGTTGGTTTATACCAGTTTAGTTGAAAAACAAAATCAAACCGGTATCAAAATTGGCATGTTTAAAACACTAACAACGGCAAAATAACGAAGTGGTTCTACAGATAAGAGTCAATGTGGGGTACTGACGTCAGTAAGGTTAACTCTTAAAATCATTGAGAGCTGACCACTGTTGAGTCATTGATATTTAAGGCTAACCGTAGTGGCATTTCACTATTTCGTTATTCAAAAAAAAGCACAAAGATTTGCTAACACAAACTGCAAACGATCCGCAAAGATCAGCTAACTGAACTGCACATGTAGTGCGGTGAAAAGCCCTGCAAATCTCGTGAGGGCCGCCCCGTAGGTCACTTACTGTCAAAAGAGAAACCGCCGGCTACACTGCCAGTCGAGTCTAACTTTCCCTAAATAATATTTAGCTTCACTTGAACACGCTTATAAAAATAGGCAGTCGATAACTGCATGTAGCTTACTGCGCCGGCTATTACTTACAATAGCGTATTAAATGCCCATTAAAGGACTCTGGAAATTACTCACAACTTAAGATAAATGCATTTACACTCTGTGATGAACGAAACGAAATATTTTCGCACAAAGCTTGTACTTCGTAATTCGGCTTTACTCATGAAGCAGAAACTGTGGTTTATTATAACTTGAGAGCATTTGTCCACAATTATCTTAACGCATCCAGAACAAAAACAAAATATTTGGCTCTCTCGAAAGAGATTAGTTGCTCCCCGAAGTGAATCTTCCTTTTGCTTAAAGAAATTTTTTGCCGTCCGAAGGGGGAATGACTCTTGATGAGGTTTGAGATCGCCGCAATAATATTTTTATCTACACTTAGGGCCTGGACAAACGGGAAATGTTTGGCGACCAAACACCATAAAACATTGTTTGGTGACCAAACATGCTAATGTTGAAGTGAGTGGCCAAACGGTTAAAACAGATTTGATCAAACACAGATAAAACAATTGATACAAGCCGCTGAGCAAACGTGGTACGCATGCCCGCTTCAAACATGTTTGATACGCGGCTGTTCAAACGAACAGAACATCGCCCATCAAACACGAGAACAAAAGAAATGTTTTAAGTTTTTGATCGAATGTTTGAATGCCTTCAAATTTTATCAAACACGGCCAAACACGATCAAACAGCACCAAACAAGGTGGCCAAACGGTAAAATGTTTGGTCACCAGTCAGAGTTATGGCGGTGCGTGACATAAAGCTACGAACGTTTTTGTCGAAAACATTATACTCATCTCGTTACTGCTAGCCTATTGAGAAGTTAAAGTATTAGGAAAAGTGCTTATGTTGGTGCCTGTTTGTTCATTACAGATAATCAGTCGCCTAGATAGATAAAGTAAGTCCCAGATGTTTATACCATTTTCCGGCCGCCATGTTAGTGTCCCACAGAGGTACACCAACATGGCGGCTCCATACTGCGCTCTGTAAATTTGTACAAAATATTTCGACGAATATCTGAAGTTTAGGAAAACGCACAGACTTAAAACTTGGAGAGGAGTCTTCCTTACCAATCTTCTATAACATCACTATTCCCTAACTTTATCCACTGAATAGTTTTCGAATTATTTTTTTTTTTGCGTGACAATGCAAGCCAAATTTAAAGCGCTTTACACTCAACCAAAAATTCCACGACTTTCGAAAGAAAGACAAATGGAACGAAACTTTCCTTAAAAAGTTTCCAAAAAATCCAACAACTGTTGAATTTCTGCAACGCGAGCCAAAATTCCGGAAGGAAAATAAAATGGAACGAAAATTATTGGTACGAAACTTACGAAATATCGGGTATATCTCTTTTCCAGAAAATTCCGCAATGAGTGGTATTCCATTCGGCACGGGAAATCTCCAGAATTCCAGCATGTTTCGATGATAGAAAGAGCCCATGGCAAAGTTTGTGTGGCATCTAAATATTGAATACGCATAGTCGAACATATGTTTGTTCATGAATCGTTTCCACCAGCTGTTTCTTCTGTTCTTTTATAAATAACGAAAAAACGCCATAACATTCTCAAAAGCAGCTACAATTTCAGAAGTACGCATCGACAACAAACTAAAAAGTTGGATCTCGCAAGACGTTTTCCGTGTCTTTCTGCTCATTGATGGTCAATATGTATTAGCCAATATGCTCGCCCTTTGCGCCAGCCGGCGCCATGGGTGAGAGAAGAACGATTTTGATCAAGTTTATTCTCTACCAACTTTGTTTGAGCCGGCAAAACGAACCGCCATTCAGTGACACTACGAAGGAGACAGTTCCCAGGCAAGGAAGTTCGTCGGAGCTGGAGAATGATAACCCAGATTTGAGCGATAAGTCCTCGCTCGGGATTTTGATACCGACAAAACAATCGAATGCCTGCAGCGACAAGTCATCGCTTGAAATTCTTTTCGCCGAAGCCCAATCCAGTGAAAATGAAGACAAATATATCTCAGATATCTCCATGAAAACGGACGAAACTGATTTTGACGCAAAAACTTCACTGCAGTTCCTGTTTGACGAGTCTCTGCGCAACGAAAGCACCAATGCGGGAAGCAACTTCGCATGGCTATTCACTATTCAACCCCTTCCCGATATACCGATTGTTTTGGCGCCAAACACTGGCCAATCGCGTCACCTCTACAATAGATCGTACAGTGCCGACTACTATCGAGGAGATCCGGAAGTTGTAATCGAGCCGAAAGTCTTAAGGCGGCGTCACATGACCAGAATTTCCAAGCGTTCAGGCGATTCCACTGCTCTGGTTGGGAATGTTGTAATGCAGAAAAGAATGAAACAACCGGGTCCAGATGGAACGTCCGGAGTGGAGAGAGGAGAGGAGAGGAGACAAGAAGACGAACAAGACGAGCAAACAGTGTGGTGTGTGGACAGAATGATAATACTCACGGTCACAGAAGGAAGCGGACCGCCGACAAATTCAGTGGAAAGGGAGGTCGAAGAAACTGTTAAGAAAATACTGTAATGCAAAAGTGTCGATATTATTGAGCGTATTGCAGTACGGTAGCGGGAATCCGAAATTTCAAAACGCTGTTATATTTTTGAAGGCCTTTCTTGCGATATCTTACTAGTGGCTGGGAGGAGGATATAATCTCGGGATCTCCGAATTACAAATCCAGCGTCCTGACCACTAGACCACCCTGCCTCCACCTACTTTTCATTACCTTCTCATTCAACTTGTTAACTTGGTTTTTATTTTAGTTTCCAATGTTTTTGAATGACTTATAACAGCTTTTCTTAGATGAAGGTAGAGGGAAAAGAGCATGAATGCTTCTGCTTCGTCTTGGCTTTAAAAGAAAACACTCTAAAGCACGCGCACTAACGCTTTCGTGGCACACCAAGATAATGAGCCCGCGAAGTCCATCATTTGTATGCAGTCGTTTGTAGGTGACGCAATAATATCTCAACCAGTCAATGAAGGAAGGTTAAGTGTAAGTAATCATATGAATGATATACACTATGAGTGATATTTGAAACTGATTCTCTCAAAATTTAACGAGCCTTAAGCGCATTTTGAAAACAAAATTTCAAACATCACGAGAAGGGTGAATCCTCAATTGCTCAGGTTTGCGAACTCGCGAGAGTAAATTTGCAGTGCAGTGCAAATTAAGAAATAGCGATAAATTGACCTACTCTCAGCCAATCACATTGAGTTAATTTTCTCAGTCATATAATAAAACGTATAAGTACACTGTATACTTACCAGTAGACAATGCACCATATCCACCGAACAGTACATTAGCCAAGGAACGATTCATAGCCTTGCACATGTTGAAGGACAGGAAACCGAAAAAAAAGCCCATAAAAGCTCCGACCACAGACAGCACATCGTTGTCCAACATGAAGCCTTCTGCACAGAGAGCCCAGCCACTATAACTGTTAAGAGCAGCGATAACTACAGGCATATCTGCGCCGCCAATGGAGGCCGTCATATGCACACCCATGATGGACGATAACGCGGCGGTGGTACCTGAAATACACAGCACAGAGGAAACAAATTATAAGCTTACCCATTCCGTGACTACTAGAGAAAGAAGGAGAGGCTTCCATGTTTCTCTCTGACATGGAATTGGCAGTGTGTTTTTGAACTTGGTGCGCGCTAGCTGAAATCATGAAGGACAACACAAACCTACGTACATGTAGGAGACTAGTAGTGAGCTTTGTCATATCTCACAATGTACAAAAAGACAATCACAACTCAATGACGACAAAGATAGCACATTTATTTATTTATTCATTTATTTATTTATTTATTTACTTATTACAATTTAATGACAATAACCATCATCATAATGATAGTCTACAAAAGAGTCATTGACCCCATGCAAAGGCAGACTACCTAAAAATATATATAAATACACTACAAAAACGTTAAATAAGAAAATGAATAAATAAATATTATTAAAACTAGAATCATAAAAAAATGAAGTTTTAGTCATATCTTGATAGCAAGAAATCCCTTGCACCCTACTTAAAATTAGAGATGTTAGATGTCTGACGCACTTTCAATGGTAATACATTCCACATGTCCACGATCCTATTGAAGAAACTGCTTTTGAAAGTGGTAGTTCTAGCGAAGTTCTTCTTGAGTCTAAGTTCATCCTTTCCTCTAAGGTGGTAACTATCAGAATCACTACAAAATTGAATATATGTGGATATGTCAATGTTTATGTACCCATTAAGAACTTTATGCAAAAATAAAACATCAAACAAGAAGCGTCTGTCCTCCAAGGACAACAAACTCAATTGTTTTCTCCGCGTATCATAGTCATCATCTGTCTTCAGAATAAACTTACTGGCTCTCCTCTGAATTTTTTCTAACTTATTGATATTCCTAGCAGTTTGAGGTGACCATACGACAGTACAGTATTCAAGATGAGATCTTACCAATGCATAGAACAATATTCTCAGGGTAGTGATGTCCTTCATACCCTTACATGTCCTTTTAACAAGACCAAGGATCTTGTTAGCATTGCCAATTATTATATCAACATGGGCATTCCAGAACAACTTGCTACTGGTAAAGAGGCCAAGGTCAGAAAATTGAAAAACTTGCTCTAGGGTGTGATTGTTTATTTGTAGGTCAGAATGAGATGGTGTTTTCTTCTTCGTGATGCGCATCAGCTTACACTTTTTTATATTGAAGTCCATTAGATTCTGTTGGCTCCATAAATACAAATTATTCAGATCTGATTGAAACAAAGAGTAGTCAGATGGACATGTTACCACTCTAGATGATTTGCAGTCATCTGCATACAATGCAATTGTGTTTCCAGGCATAACTACCTCCGGTAAATCACTAATAAATATCTCAAAGAAAAGTGGCCCAAGCAATGAACCTTGAGGTACTCCAGATGGAATAACAGACCAGGTTGAGCTTTTTCCATCTATGACCACCCTCTGTTCTCTATTGGTTAGGTAGTCTTTACACCAATTCAACAGAGCACCAGAGATGCCGAAATTACCCAGTTTCTGCAAACGTATGTCATGAGAAACTCTGTCGAAGGCCTTAGCAAAATCCAAAAACACGACATCCACCTGTAATCCATCATTTCCAGGCCTTAGACCAGTGATGATGTGATAAAACAAGCTGGGTTACACATGAACGACCCCTTACAAATCCATGTTGCCAGTCAAATAGATAGGGAGCCACATGAGAATATATGGTATTATGTACGATCTTCTCCTGACATTTACTTGGGATGGATAACAGAGAGATGGATCGATAATTCTCAACCAGATTTAAACACTGAAGTGACGTTACCCTTTTTTCCACAAGGAGGGAACTATACTAGATCCAAAAGACAGGTTAAATAATAAAGTTAATGGATATGATAACTCCTCATCACATTCCTTGAGAATCCTTGCTGGTATACCATCCACTCCTGTAGCCTTATAAACATAAAGCTTACTGAGAATATCCTTGACTTCATTATGAGATGTTGAAATTTCCATCAGCTGGTCAGGATTAACCACATCGCTGTGCTGTCCCACGGGGTCGTGCGGTTTTGTAGAAAAAACAGTGCTAAAAAACTCATTAAACAAAGAGCCTTTCTCAGAGGGATCCTTCGCAGATATTGCTTTACTTCTGTATGTGACAACCTCAGGTAGTCTTTTTGTCTTGGACTTGAGAGAGTGAAAAGCCCAATTTTTTTTGGATTGGTCTTCAGTTTGTCAGACAGGGACTTCAAATACTGACTATACTTGAATGAGATTAACCTCTTAGTTTCTTTTATCAAAGTCTTAAATTTAAAAATCATTTCGACAGATCCATTACCCTTCAGGCGCTTCCATATGGCTTTTTTTTCCTTACTAACTTTAAGACATCTTTGTCTATCCAAGGTGGTCTTGATTTATGTCTGCGCTTCATGTCAGGAATATGCATGTCAACTGCAGCAAGTACAAGATCTTGAAAATTAGTTGCACTCGAGTCAATATCATCACATGATATGATGGAATCCCAAGGAATGTATGAAAGGGCATCCCTTAGACCATTAAAATCAGCTTTGTCATAATAGCAGACAGTTCTAGGACAATTTTTTGGCCGGTCAAATTTTGTCTTCATGGTAAAACAAACTGGAAAGTGACCTGAGTCAAAGCCATATTGGACCACAGTAGTTCCCTCAATTAGTGCTTCGTGATTTGTTAAGACAAGATCCAGGATACCACCAGGTAACGAAGTATTCGTGGCATTGGGACGAGTAATCTGAAAATTAGTTTGTGTGAGAAAGTGATCATCTAATATTTCACAAAACGTTTCAGTTAGATTGTCGACCGTTGATGGCGAACCAGTAGACCAACCAACAGGTGGAAAATTGAAATCACCAAAGATAACTAGGTCTGCTATCCCAGTACCAGCAGAAGAGTGAAAAAATTTCTTGAATTCATCCAAAAAACCCTCTCCTACATCAGGAGGTCCGTAGAAGACAGCAAATAATAAGCAACGAGTATTACTTGTTCTTAGGTCACAGACTAGCATCTCCGCATCAACTTCTAAGTCACTTCTACGTACACAAGGATTGTGTGATTTTATTGCCAATAATACACCACCGCCACCCCGGACACATCGATCACGACGAAATATGGAATAACCTTCAAGGTGGAGTTCGCGATCATTAAAGTCATCGTCCAACCAGGGGGCCGTTTCTCGAAAGCCCCGGAAAGTTTTCGGGCCCGTAATGCCATTGCAAAATCTCGAACCTTGCGATTACAGAGCAGTTTCATTCGCATATTCTAAAGATGAAGGGAGGTTCACTTCATACAAGAAGTTTCAGGCGTATACACTTCTCCGTTTTAAAATACAGATGATCTAAAAATGGCTTTACGGGCCCGAAAACTTTCCGGGGCTTTCGAGAAAAGGGCCCCAGGTCTCAGTTAAGGCAACAATATCGAAGGAGTCCATTAACAACAAGACGCTCAAGTCATTGATCTTATTTCGAAGGCTCCTAGTATTTAGTAGTAAGCACTTTAAGAGATTAGATGAACAAGGTGTAGATTCAGCAGGACCTTCGGTTGAAGAACTCATCTTTCACGGGTATGTTGGATTTGTTCGCCACACTGATTAGTTAAAAAAAAAAAACAAAAAGTTATTTTGACTAGTTAGCACGCTTGATTTTCCTTTGATGCTACGGGTGAAATTGCCTGCAGTTGATACAATTCAGCCACAAAGTAACGTTGATTTAAGTTTGTTTCAGGTTTAGAGGACAAGGCTACAGGTGACTCGAAACTTAATGAGATCCCTGACTGATACAGAGGGTTACATGTGTGCTGGAAGAAAATGAGCTTCGCCTTAAAAATAGACGCGTCATTTCGTCGAATAAACACGCTCCGGAAATTTGCTCTTTATCTACAATATAAGATAGTCACTCACCCAGCATAGGTATTCCAACCGCAGCACTGTCAGTAGCCATATACCAACCCATAGCTCCAACATTAGCCAGCGCCATAGCGATATTCAGCTGGTTCTTAAGCGGCAGATTCAGCGCTCGGGAATCCAGCAGACCGTGAAGTTTTCCAAACGCCACCAAGGAACCTGTGAAGGTCACCCCACCAAAGAATGTGCCGAGAAAGATGGCCGCTTTACGGACATTCCCTACGGGGTCGTCAGCAAAGAGATCCACATCCGCCAGGTACTTTGCAATGGCTGTAAGGACAGCAGCTAAGCCAACAAAGCTGTGGAATGCCACAACCAGCTGAGGGAGATCACTGACGGCAATGCGGCTGGATACGACCGCTCCGATGGTACCACCTACTCCCATCATGGTGTCCATCTGTGTCAGCACGTCCGCGGAAGGTGCCAGGGCCGCAATGTTAGCGGCAATACCAGTACCTATGCCTATGATGCCTAGACACGATAGAAATGAGTAGCAGAGTTAGAGTTAATGCCGACAGTATTATGAAACAATATAGCTTATGTTCACGGACATTAATTTGTTTTGAGCCCAAGACCCTAAACTCTCTTGCTATCATTTTCACTTTGGAGGGCATCGAGAAAGTAAAAACTGAACAATTATGCAAGCGTTTACAATTTGGATGGCTGTCATTTTGCATCAATAAAAATGCACAATACAGAGAGAAGCTGGCTAAAAATTACAAAATCTTGCCATTTGAGTTTCCAAAAATTGAAATAAATCCCACAATTATTTCTAGCCCGCCAAATGCTCCACAACCCCCGACAAAGTGATAATAATAACTATTTTACGATGCAGAACTTTATTTCATCCTGATTTCCTGCCTCTGATGGCATACCTGTGAACACCACCTAACAGCCCCTACTATTATGTTGGGGATCTCAGTTCGTGTTGTTACATGTTGAGATAAAAGAGAGAATTATTTATACACTTCATTGATTTTGGGCCTTTACACAATGCCTGTGTCTGCATTGCAAGAATGAGTTCTCAAACAACAAAACGGGTGGTGAAACAGAAAGTAAATTTTGTTCACTACAAAATTTAATCAGCATTTATGTGTAAGCCGACAAGTTAGGTTACACATGAAGCTGTTTTCTGGGCGGAGATTTAGTATTAGTTATCTGTATAGAAAAGGGTTAATTATAGAGAATATATAGACATTACACCAGGACCGAAGACACCATCTTTTGCGGCCATTACAGAGGTACATATCAGGGGAGGTTAACTGCACAGTTTCCTGAGGACTCTCAAGAGGTCAATTAACTTACCCATTCCAATTGCTTCTTCAAGGGGTGAGGTCTGAGTTGAGACTCTGGCCAGGGCACCAGCACAGAAGATCGAGGATAACCAGTATGCCATCTGAACGATCTCAGTGTTATTGCACCCAAGCATCGTTTTAAAAAAGGCATAGGCCCCTAGAATATACGCTACAGGAATGACGTAGTGCTTTGCGTACTCAGCGAGGTCGCCTTTGGAAAACAAAATCATGATTAGCACATGGAACACAGCAAGTTACAGATCACAATCACAAATTCACTGCAACGTATTCTAATTTACCACAGCCATTTCAAATCTTCTTTTTCAACATCAGATTCTCAAGTTTCTTATACTACCTATTGCCAACAGTAATAATTTTTCTGTATTATATACTTAACAATGAACTAAGGCTACATACATGTATAGTGGTGCAAAACAAGTGCTACTAAGGATAACAAGTCTTCTCTACCAGAAATTAAATGAAAGGCATGATTCTGTGAATACAATGTAAGTTATACGAAAAACGGGGCTTGCTCGGAAACTTTTCAGGCCTGCACAGCGATTTTTAGATAATCTCTACCTAAAAACCAAGAGGTGAATTTAGGCCTCAAACTCCTTCTATGAAGAGAACCTCTGTTCATATTAAGAATATGTGAATAAACCAGCTCTATAATCACAGTACAGTATTCTGTCTATGTTATTGTCATTAATGAGATACATGTATGAATACGCAACTCCGACCGGAGCACGGTCCGGTACAAAGTGCTAAGAGGAAAATGGTTGTTGTTCAGAAAAAAAATCAACCCGACTATTAAAACGGGGAAGGCGGGTCGGTTCTAAGTCGACTGATTTTGATTTCTTGCACAACATCTCATGCCGGAGCGTCCTTTCCCTTTTATATTACCCATGGCCACCAATGAGGGGTTTGCTAGCCCTTTGATTAAGCAAATGCAGTCCGAGCAAAATAGTGCATTACCTGGTCTCCTGAACATATCCAACATGCGTTTGGTGATAATGAACCCACCAGTGATGTTGATACTGGACACCAGCGTTGCTAGTGCAGCCAATGAGGTGGCAGTGTTATTGGGTAGCACCCCTCCTCCCATTAAAACCAACCCCCCTGCAGCACTGATGCCTGAAATAGCATTAGTGAGAGACATCAGGGGGGAGTGAAGGGCATGCGTCTTATCCCCAAAAACAACCTGGATTCCAATCACACAAGCTATAGAAAATGTGGTCATCATGGCAAGAGAGACAGGGTTCTGTGAAACCATAACCACGTTGGTAGTGTAAAGTAACCAAGCTGCAAAGTATAAAAAAGTCAAAGAATTAGTTTATTACTACAACTACTGCACCAGTAGAAAAAGAAGATTTTGATACTGGCATATAATAAATTAGTCCCATTCATGTAAAATCATTTCCTGATGGGGGCATTTCAGGTTAAATAATGCCCCAAAACTATAAATAACCTTTCTGCATGATGGCATATATCACCACTAACCCTTCGGTAAAAAAATGCAAACTGCAAATTTCAACATTTACAAATTCCCAAAGCAGCAAAGATGAAAAGTACATGTACACCCACAACAAAAGAACACACGAGGCACACGAGGTTTGCAAAAATTTCACACAAACGAGGCTTGGATGGATGCATGCATAAAATCTATTGCAAAGTGATTCACAAGACAACAAATTTATTGTTATAGCAATACAAATATTTATTTAAAAAATGTAATCTATTAGTAACTCCTCTATCTTAGCTGTGAATTACTACAGCACTATGCTTAAAAACTTTGCCTCCTTAGGAATGCCATCATTATGTCAAATGTCCCACCAATGTCTAACAAAATCTCAAGTAAAATAAGTTACTCAATGTCATTGAAATCACATTATAGTAGATTTTTGAGTCATTTTATTGTAAAAAAAAATACTGTCCAGGGTTTCGAAAAAAAACCCGTCCAGTCGTCTGGGGCAAGTAGATTTTCCCTTCGGGCAAGTACACGTAACTTTCTCTCCTTCCTTGCCCGACGGGCAAGGACCCTGGCAAGCCGTTCACGACTAAATTTTTGATAATAATTTTGAGACGAAAAGGTAAGCTTAAAGCTCAAGGGTAATCAAGTGTCTAGATGAAACTTCAAACTTGACGAAAATTACAATTCATAGCATTGATTTGTTGATTGCGTGACGCGCGCTCATGGCTCAGAAGTGGTCGCCTAGCACGTGATCAAAATCTGCCCCGATCAAATTTCTCTACAGGATAAAAATAGCCGCAATCGCAGCGAAAATGCCGTGTTTATTTCGTAATTTAGCAATTTTCTGCAAGCATTTTCCAGTTTCTCTGTACAAAATTTAACTCAACAACGATATATTAATTAAAGCTGTAGAAATTGTAAGCGAAAACCGAGAAGGAAGGAAGCCAGCATTTTTGATGCTAACATCCAGTAATGCACTTGTTATTGGCTTCCCCGAGGGGGGAGACCCTGGGGTGATGTAGGGACTTTGCGAATTGTGCATTTCAAAGTTCTTGTATTTCCCCACACGTGGGGGATTTTTTTTCTTGCAAAGTCCCCAGTATTTGGTGAGGCCAAGCACCCAACTGGATTTGAAGATGCACTTGATAACTTTATTTTGGTTCTTTGAACAGTTAGCAAACACTCGGACTTTGCATTCTGATGAAAATTGAACTTTTTATTATTGTTCTCCCCGAGAGTAAGGCATTCAAAAATCTAAGACCCACATTTCCCCCACCACAAGGGCAGAAATTTGTTGCAGTCCCTATAAAGTCCCCGTATTCCCCACATCATCCCGGGGTCCCAACACTTCGGGGAGTATAAGAGCCTTACGAGAAAAATTCGAGAAAAATAAGAGTAATAATTATTATGAGTTCCTCTCTGGAATTTGCATTTTTCTCACAAGAGGAGAGGCTACAATTACTCAGTGGAAACTGCCCTCGTCATTTGACAAAGCCTAGGCTCAGAACATGACTATAATACGGAACAGCAAAAGATGGCAGTGCTTCAAGTGACGCCAACAAACATGAACTAATGCACAGGTGAGCAGTGGGATGTACGATTGTTCTTCCAGCCCAATTTTCATACAGGTGTAACAGTTATTTTCTCTCTCAAAGGTGTATAACGTTATCTTTTTGTAGAGTTGTGAGTTACATCAAAAAATGGATGGGAAAGCAATTTCACTGAAACTTGGAAACACTTAGCATCTGATGAGAAAAATAACGTTGATGTTTCCTCGTCGAGCACAAGTTATCCGAACACTACACAAGTTTCCAAAAGCAGCAAACTGGTGTTCCATCCAGAGGGCTGAATTACCACCATTCAAAATTGAGAACATGATGAATTACTTTATTAAGAGAAAATCAGGTGATAATGAAGGCAACAAAGACTATAAGAATTTAAATAGTAAGGCTTTTGGGCTGCTCAGACATGGTCATGTACAAAATATCGAAGTTGCCACGAGTGAAAATGGAGATGTGATTCATATAAAAAGCGGATGTCTGCCAGAGATGAAAAAAAAATTGAAGCACAAGCTCAATGTTACTATCATAATGATCAATTCCGGAGAGCAAGCTGGTGAGATCACCTATGCCCAGGAGGGAAGGACTATTCGCCTCTTGTAAACACCTAGCCACTTTATGCTTTGCCCTTGAAGACTTGGTGAGATTGAAGCAGAGCAGGGATTTTGCTACCTTGCTAACAGGCTTCAAACTTGGAACCAGCCACGGAAAAGAAAATTTGAACCAAGATCTGTGTATGAAATTGACTTCAGTACAAAGATCTATGGTAAAGAGAATGCAGGAGACAGGAAAATTCTTCATGACCCTAGACTGCCTGTATACAGAGACACTGAGAAAGCAAACCAAAACATGCTCGATATAATTAATGGAGACCACAACAACTACCACTAACATTATTTCACCACCCAAAGAAAAACCAATTTCACTACAGGAAATTTATGAGAGAGCAAAGAGAATCAAGGAAAAGCTTTTTGTAGATGCAAATGGGAGAGAAAGAATAAAGGAGGAAACAAAACAGTGCTCAGCGTGGATCTCAGGAATGGTTTGAAGTCAGAAAAATTTGAATAACTGCTTCTAAATGTAAAGAGCAATTCAAAGACCAACAACTACATGTAGAACCACAAAGGCCATGATAGACATTCTCCACCTCAAGGACAACTGGCAGAGTCAACACATGCAACAGGGACTTGAAGATGAAAGGAAAATAATAATAATGTATGAAGAGATTCTTGGTTGTAAAGTCAATAAAGAGGGATTTATTATTTCCTCCACATGCGCTACCCGTTCCGGTCTACCGGCAGACCGATTTCACACCGAAATGGGTGGTCGTTTCGCGTTTACATGATACCGTTGCGGGATTTCGTACCAGAGTGAAATTCTCGCCCCGGTGCGAGAACCGGGGTGAACTCACGCCCGGGTGACTCCTGCCGGCATAACATTTTGTGGTGGTATCATGTAAACAAATATAGAGCCATGAGAGGGAACCGGAGTGAACTCGCTCCGGGGCGAAGGCCCCCCGGTGTCATGTAAACACCCCCTAAGGGCCGGGGGCCAGGGATTTTCCCCGACTATTTCAAGTCTGAGCCCCGGCTACTTTGGAACAAAACGAAAATATTGGAAAGAGAAAACTGCATCGAATTACAAAATTATGAATTAAAAACAAAGCAATAGTTCATTTATACAAAATCTTATTCATCTTTTAAAGAGAGGCGACTTAACAATCCCCGTGAGACTGACTGAAAGCACGTAATATTCTACAATGTCATCTTTCAAAAGCGCAAGGTTTTACGAAGTCTTTGTTTCATCAGGTTTCTCGCGTTTTCGGAGTTTTTGGTTCCGCGTAAAAATGTCATCCAAACTAGTGAGACAATCTCAGATAGTGCAGAGTGCAATGTATACGTATAGCAATGACGCAGTAATCATAACACAGTGGTATTAATAACTCCTGCCATTCACTCTTGGTTTTGCATTGACCCTACCAGTAAGCTATGGATTTTGACAATCAGACAATTTTAGTAGTGTCTATGTCTGATGTGTGCATTTTCATTCACAGTCCAAGAGTAACTTACTACTTTAAAATAGTGTTTTACGTCGATTCTTGCTCATTTTAAATTAAATTGTACATTTAAGTAGTGAACGTGACAATGTTACTCTTCACGGAAAGGTTTGTAACTTGATACTTTTGTTTTTTCGCAAAATTATGTAACCTGAAACTCTTGTTTTCTAGAAAACACGCGGAAAATGTGTTTGCATTCTTTTCTCAGCTGGACATAAATGGGAGAAAGTTGTATGTCCGGATCAAGTCGTGGAAGACGAACGATTTCCAAATTTTCTTTTAACAGATAAACGATAATAATCTAATTATCAAATTGTCACGGAACAGCACGTTCTGTTCCCACCTTTGGCGTTAACAATCAAACCACTTATAATTATTGAATACACACACTGATATCAATTACCACTGTTTTCGTTGATACGCGACTTTGGAAAACAAAACACCCGCAGAAACGTTTCCAAAATTTCCGTCAGTCATACGTGTTATTGACAGATCGGATCGAAATCCACAAATCACAGCCACTAGCGTGACCTTCTGACTTTCTCTACGTCATGCTAGCGGGCTATGATTGGTGGATTTCGATCCGATA
>Ga0126343_10000385_pt1 | contig 16416 bp, 9 predicted proteins | sample Cyp2metagenome_FD_92531 | JGI IMG/M metagenome (GOLD analysis project Ga0126343, IMG submission 92531) | Coral microbial communities from Lord Howe Island, Old Settlement Bay, Australia - Cyphastrea 2 metagenome | ecosystem: Host-associated > Invertebrates > Cnidaria > Coral ...
ACCCCTTCCTTTTTTTTTTTTATTTTATTAAATTAATATTTATTAATTAAAAATCTTCCTGTTCTTGGGTGGCATGTTCAATGGGGGAAAAGAAAAAAAAAAAAAAAAAAGAAAACGCAATAATAGGGGAGGGGAGGGGAGGGAAGGGGAGGGGATGGGAGAGAGAAAAACAGGAGAGGGCGACACAGGGGAGGGAGGAGATGGGAGACGAGAGGGGGAGGGGGGTGGGTGGCAGGGGAGAGAAGAGGAATGAAGTGTTCCTGCGTCAAACCTGAAATAAAGGCAGCTTATTCTACAATTTCCCACAATGAAAGTCCTAGAAACTGTAAATAAAGTGAACACCTACCAGATCATGCCTGAGTTGAACTGACGGCAGGTGATCATGAAACATGTCCATTGACTGGGATGACAGATGAGGCTGGACCTCCTGATAAACAACATGCATCTCCTGTGGGTACTTGGTATGAAGATCACTGTCCAGAGGGGGAAAGCAGCAAGTTAATAACGCTAAAGTTCTCTTGGCTTACAGTTCAAGATTTGCGTAAGAAAACGTTTCAGCAAAAAATCACAAGAACCTTTCGGATTTGAGTGGAAGCTCCTTTCCAAGGCCAATGATTGCTGATGTTCTTCAATAAGTTTTGATTTATATTAGCTTGCTAATAATAAAATTCTTGGTGTTACATATTAATGAAAATTTACCAAATGCTTTGCTACAGTACTTTGGAATTTCAAAAAGAAAAATCAGATTTACCCAAGCCACTCCAAAGTCAACACTTCAACAAGGATATTTCCGTTGTATAAATCGACGAACTTCTTAACAATCTGAAGAGAAATAATATCGGACAATAAATAACAAGATGCTGCGAAAATGTAACGACAAAGCCTTTACCGACAAAGCATATAAGAACGATCAATCTGAAAGCGCGGACAAACTTTACTGGGACACTGATATAATGCAACGAATTATTTGCGTTAAACAACTGAAGATTGAAACAGCAATGCTGTCCTTTTAAAAACGCGTTGCTGGTGCCAAGTCCTCATCCAATACACTTTTTAACGCAATTTGCAAGTGCAGGTACTAGTTGTCAACATTGTATGTGGAGTGCGAGGAATGGTTAGGCAAGTGAAGTTGTATCCGCGTCTGGCGTGTACGCCAAAAGTGCAAATTTGGACCAAGACTTGTGTAGACGATTGTAGCTATTCATCAAACAAGCAAAGACATAGACGAGCAAACCGAACCAAACCCAAAACAAACAAACAAACAAAAAAAACAAAAACAAAATCGAGGCTTATTACCATAGGAATCGCTTCTTTCAAAAACTGCACGGCTCCCTCGGCCTGTAAGGAGCTGTCACCATAGCGACGACGCAAGCCCTGAAGAAACATCGAGAGAAACAACTGTTAAACAAACGGCGTTTACCGCACTGACAGTAAACATACAAGCAATGATACGTTCCAGTGATTTATTCACTCTATTTTGTTTTTCCAAGTAGCTTGTACCACTGACTAGTTCATATATCGTACTGAATAAATTTCTCGAAGTTACAAACAAAATCCAACCTTGACAGAGGAGAGGGTTAAGGTAAACATATCAGGCACACCATCTTGGATGAGACTGGGGTTGGCGTTCAGCTGGAAGCAATAAAAAGTAAATATAATGATGTTATAACATTTGTGTAGCGCTTTCACACAAAGGACATTTTATTGCTGATGAAATAGAATGGAGCGCAATAGGTGCAATGCTAGACTTGATACATTACGTCTGAAGGTCATACCAACAACAGAAGTTTACAGGTACACCACAAACTATAAATGAAAAAAAACTGAAAAAACTGAAAAAAGACAACATCAACAAAAACAGCAATAACAGCAACAAAACATAACACACCTTTTCCAGTATTTGAAGAATGGCATCAATTTCAGCAAAAAGCAGAAAGTCCTCCTGAAATACAAGCAGGATAAACGATTGTGAATAAGAAAACGTCGGGGAAAAAAACTTTCTACCATTTTTTCTACAACTGAGGACGAAAAAGTAAAGAGTATAAGATGGCTTGGATAGTACAGTGCTTCTCCCGAGACGAGAATACAGAGCCCCTTTTTTACAACTCATTGAATCACAAAAGTGCCTATTGTGTTATACTTCGTTCTTCAAAAGATTTTGACACTTGTAAAACAGGTGGTCCGAAGTGGCCCTACATTCTGTAATTGCTCCCAATACTATAGATCTCGTGTGCCTTTGTTACCTTTTTCTCCATGTTAAAGACGGCGTTTCCTTTGCCGGGGATTGCTACAGTGAATTCTTTAGTGCTGGGTGCAAACTTGACACCTAAAAACCAGAGAAATTAGCTACCACCGAGTGTACTGTGAAAACGTCACAAAATACCTATCATATTGATTGGCTGTTATAAATGGTATGCACTGAACAACACATCGTCATCATGTCTCGTCACACAGCATCTTAAAGGAATTATGTTAAGGGACAAAAAAAGGAATGCCAATGACAATAATAATACAAAGTTGTTTTGATTTTCTCCATTCTATTATACCATGTATACTGAAGTATATCGTCTCTTAAGACTTCGGTATTCTCTTAAATATCTATAGAAACCATACAATAACTGGAGACTGACTTGAAAACTTTCGATTTACGCCAGTCTTCGGCCTAAAATTGTACATACATGAATTGTTTGTCCTATATCTCTTTGTAAAACTGGAAATGCACGCATGATAAAGTTGTTGTTGAGGAGAAAATGAATAGGACTCAAATCTTTTACTGGCATATTAAATTAGCGTTTGGTTGGGTTCCTTCATACATTTAAACGTGTCACTAAAAGAAATCTTCGTGTCATCTCACCATGACCAGCGGGAGTGTCCTGAGTACAAAATGGTTACAAGCCACTGGTATAGGAATAACCACATATTTCTACCTCGTTTCTTCAGTGGAGAATAACAGACTAGAGATTAAATGGGGAGGAAATGGCCAGGCTGTCTGCTGGCATTTTCTTCAAATTATATTTATGAATGTTAATTTAAACCAAAGCTACCTTTTCCAAAATCAGCATTCTCCAACCTCTTTAAAATCTGTGAGGGAAGAACAAGAGATGGCATTGTAAATGACATACTCAAGTAATTTCCTTCATAACTCATATTGTAGCAGTAAAGAAAATTCGTCCCTTCGTCGGCGTAATCACAGAGGCTGTTGATTTCGGTCATTGAGTCAGTTATCAATGGTGTCTACACTATGAGCAACAAAAATGTCCCTGAGTTTCCACTGAGCAGAAACCGTGAAAAAAAACCAAACACACAAGCAAACTTCCCGAACCTTCAGAATAACCTTAAACAGAGGTAAACGTCGTAAAAACCAATTGCGTCGCATGTCATAAAGTCGGTTATCAAATCCTTAAAATTGCTGAGCGTATAATCAAGTTCTTACCTCCCCCTTGGAAACAGTCAAGTCTCCAAGACCTTGAACGCTGTTTTCCTCAATCTGTTCAAACTTTTCCTCGGCCTGATTCCAAAACGAAGTGTGACTGTTGGTACCTATGGCATGACCAGCCGCAGCCAACTGAAATTTGGAAATAAAACAGATATAGTAAATGGATTAACAATACACTCGAAGAGATTTTGGATTTAAAAAACCTTAAACCTCGGCAATGCTGATCAAAGGCCATCTGCAAGAGAAAATATGAGCGATTGCTATGTATTTCACTAGTTTTAACGATATTGTTGCGTTGTTTCATAGTTTCCTTGATTACCAAGCAATCTAAAACGCCGTCATAGCAGCCTTCTTAGTTCTCTCAAAAAAAAAGAGAAAATCTTATTCTAAATCATGAAGTCTTTTAGTTCACAATGGACAAATGGACACCAATATATAGTACAAAGTTGAAGTACTCTCGAGTACCTTACATGACAGTGAATTTGCTGTATTTTCCTAGAGTGCCCCCAGCCCCCCTCTTTCTTCCCGGCTATCTCCACCCGTGGGAAACTAAACGCCAGTTGTCACAGTTGTCAAATGCAAGATGACTTACGAGTTCACTTCCGGAGAAAGACACAGTCAGCGATTTGCTGCCAAAAACATCCGTCACGCGCGTCGGAAGGTTTTCTTGCGTGACGCTAGAGATGGATAGAATTCCACCCAAACTGGCGGCACCTTCGGACTGAAATGGACAGGAGAGGTGTAAGAATACAAGCAAGATTAATTTTACGAAAACAGTCCAAATATGGTTGAATAAGCTGTTCAGTTCAAATCCTTGTTAACACTCACCCCGTAGAGGCAATACAATTGTAACAATGTCAGGTCCCGGGTCAGGTATGACTCATTTTGAAAACATTAGTCTAAACATTTTCAGTTCCTCGTTAATCTCGACCAGTCTTAATAAACGTTTTGGTCAGTAGACCAGTATGGTACTTTGATTCTTGTCTGATTTGAAGACAGCTTTGTTTATCAGAAAAACAGAAATTTCCTAGATCTTGACTAGCTCCTTTAACCAGTTTCAAAGGACCAAATCTACTTATGCCTGTTCTACTACATATGTTTTAGACTTGAGACGGTTCAAGTCCTTCCTCTTTGAGGCAAGACGAAGAACCAAACAAACTTTTGCTAGAAAAACAGATCACTTTTATTTTCTGAATAAAAACAACACAAATGGATAGTAATAACTATTAACTATTTTTGATTTAAACCTATGTACGGGCGCTTTTTTCGCCCAAAATCCTATCGTTGATCAAGCCGGTTTGTGGTAGTTTTCACTACGTATACATTTGGCATAGCTTCGCTTGATAAAAATAATTTCCACTCACCTCTGCGACAGGATATGAGGCTGCTATGCCGGGTACATCAAATTTGTCATCTAAAACGACAAAAAAAAAGTTGATGAAACTTTTGCCACCGCATTCCAGCCTCATAAGGTGCTGCGAAAATGCCTAGGACGTCAACTCACGCGGCAAGGGAAGCATCCCTTTCTTTTTGGCTCGTCACCGCGCCAAAGTATAAAACAACTAAAGGACACAAAAAGGTTCGTGACAGTTACCTTTTGTAACTCCATCAATTGTAATCAAAACATTGGCTTTGGGTCGGCGAAACACATCTCCTGCTAACAAGCCAGCCCAGTTCAGCTCCTAAAGATTATGCAAAATACAGCGTGGATTTTCTTTACCACAATTCGTGCCAGGTTAAAGATATACATAAGAAAAGAACGATGAAACGCCAAAATGTATAAACAAAAAACTTGAAAACCAATATTATAAAAATAAACAAATAGATAAACAAATGAATACAAAAATATGCAGGTATCTAAATGTTACCATTAGGGGCCCACAAAAGAGTTCAAGAACCATACTGAAGGAGCCACCATAAATCATAAGTTATAAATAAGATAACAGTAAATAATAATGGTATACTAAACTCGACATGATGATGATAAAGTTTACTGTATGTACATGTACTATCCTAAAAACTTTCTAAATTTCTTTTAAACGAAGCTAAATCAGCACTGTAATGTTAGGGTTAGTACGCCCTGAATAAAGTATCTTACCTTGGTGGAGGAAAATCCCATAGCAAGACCTATCACATTTGAGATTTCATCCGAAGGAATGGCACCGGCATTTGGAAGAAAAGTCACATAGCTTGGACTGTGAGCGACAATAAACTTGGAAGCGTCAGAAGCCTGCAGAGAAAGAAATGTTCTCGCGTCAATGAGACAAATACAACAACGAGAGATACATTTTAATCTTTGCTTTCTACATGAACTTCTTGATTACCGTTAAAAGGGTGACAACTTTGACCTCGTCTTGTTCTTGATACTCGGCTCGTTTCTCGTAAAACGAGACTTGTATCTCGCCAGAACCACAGTGACGATTTTGTAATACACGACGACTGACAAGAATGTCTCCTAGTTCCCGAAACTTTGAAATTTAATCTTGGAAGTTTTCTTGAAAGCGTAAGACCGGGTTTTGGGCAGGGAATGTAATATCGTCTCGCGAGAAACGTGTCGCATCTCGTTAGGAACGATTCATGTCTCGATTCATGTCTTGTTTCTCTTTAGCATCACTGAGCCGTGAACACCAAACGTACTTTGAGCGCTTATGAACATAGCAGGTACAAACGAACAGTGAAGGCGACCATCATCAATATTTCGATCTAGGAATCTCGATATCACTCACGCGCTTCACCTGGACATACATAAACGTTACAATCCTCTTGTACACCATAATAAGTAGTATCTAGAACGAAGTACTGCTCAATAGCTTCCATTTGAATGGTCACACACTAGGGTTTGATTTACGGTCATTACGCCCCCAAGATATAACGCCCCCGACATGACGCCCCCAACTACAAGACATAAAGAACGAGGAATATTCACCACATGCTTAAACAACGAGGCTGGGTACATTTGTGATGACCATGGTTTTTATTCTAAATCTCAAAATGTCATGATAATATCAAAATATCAGTGTCGTTATGTCTTGTAGTTAGTGGGTGTCATGTCGGGGGCGTTATATCTTAGGGGCGTCATGACCAGTTTCCTAGGGTTTCGTCCACAAACTTACAAGTTAGAACAACCTTGTACAGCACAATAAACAGTGTCACATGAAAGTACTGCTCAATAGCTTTCACTTCAATTGTGCATGTATATTATAAGAACATGGCCTCATAGTACAGCCTTCCTACTAATTTGTGTTTTTGAAAAACAGTCCAGGGTGTCACCACAAACCGTTAAGGAACAAAAAGACAATGGAGAGATTAAGCCCAATTTGATATATCAAAACTATGAATTGCCAAACTTTGTCTGATACCTTTTAGTGTTTTAGTAGACTTTCTCATAAAACCTAGAGACAAAAACAAATTGTGGTAGATTTACCAGTTCACCATACAGTACGACACAGATGGCAACAATGCATGGCCAAAAACGTTTACTAATATTTTTCCGAACGAATCTAGTTTCAATTATAACTATATCATCACACATAATTATAAGAAAGTGCTCACACGGTCATTCCCAACTGCTCAATGTGCACCATAGTATGTGTGTAGTGTAATAGAAACATTTAACTGCAAGTAAACGTTTTTAAAAATGATTTGAAAGACAAAAAATATTTCATACAGTTTATGCTACTGTATGCTACAATGTAGTACACTACACATACTGTGGTGTAACATTGTACAGTTAAAAATGAAGACTTCAACATGTATTCTTATGATTATGTGTACTACGTAGTTACAACCTTATATCATGGGATATAACAAAACAAAACACAACACAACACAACACAACACAGAACAACACAACACAACACAACACAAAACAACACAACACAACACAACACAACACAACACAACAAAACAAAACAAAACAAAACAAAACAAAACAATACAAAACAAAAACAAACCAAACACACAGTCTCGGAAAATAAATGATTGCCCAAAAATAGGTAAATGCAGGAACTAAATCAATTTTAGGAAATGTAAGGCTTGTCGAACTGAAGACAGACTACGATCATGGATGCAGCTTCACAAATTGCATTCAAATTATATTCCAATCTATCCAGTTTCTGTTTAAATGTATAAAGCAAATACCAGGTGTCATTCTATTTCAATGGAATCTCTGTATTCTAATTTGACAACTAAAATGGTGAATGCAGAATGTACAGCCCCAAAAATTCCTGAACATTTGAATTTCACAAAACTAATCCTAACTCATGCTTTATCCTATGTATGTTTGTATCCATACTGTCAGTCAGCTTGCTGGTAAGTCAGCAAAATCTGAAGTTCATTTATTAATAATTATAGTAACTATTTTTTCCTTTATTGCCCCACAGGAACTTACCAACCACATACAGTAGTACAAAGAGGCCTAAGTTAAGTTGACTGCTCAATACCTCACCTTTTTCTATGCTGGTAGCTAACATACAAATACAGCTTATTTTGGTCCCATTACATTTAAAAACATGGGCAACTGTTTTGCCATCTTTACTAGAGAAATGAGTAGCTGCCTAAAATAATTGGTTAGACAGTAGTATGAAATTATCATGAAGGGGAAAGGATTGAAAAAATGGCAGAATGTAGGTGGTAGCCACGTGAAAATTCTTAAAACCCTCTGTGATTGAAGTCTAATCAATGCTGACTAATATTAAACTGAAATTGCCTTTTTCAAATGTGTGTCTAGAGACTTTTCAGTTACGTGTATTGTTTTCCCACAGCTTTCTTGCTTTACAGAAGTATTCATCGTAATTTACTTTATTATGACTTTTACAGTGATGAAAACTGGGATGCGGGGTCGACATTAGGAGCACATTAACTGAGACAAAAAGGCAGACTGATGGGAGAAAAATGATGACTGAATTACTAAGACATGAAAGTCAAAATTATATGATATACAAAGGTATACCACTCGGTTTGCATGCCTACAAAGGTACATTTTTCCAAGATGTTATCAAAATCAGTTGACCTCACACAAGGTTCAGTCTGGTGTAACAAGGCAGAAAATCGACCTATGTCACTTAAGTTCACTTGTTTGCACTGCTATATGAATGTCACTGTGGTACTGCAAGCTGTGTAAAAGCATACAGTCATATGAATTACTATCCTTAGGCTGATGTGAGCAAGACCACAAGGTGACTTATAAGCCAACTGCTTGAAAGACTGCTTGAATATATATGTATTGTACATGTGCATGTTAGCATGCAAAGTCCAGCCCAATAGCCAGAGTCTAGTAGAGTTTGCTGTCTGGCAAGCGGATTCTGTCCTTCACTTGCCAGAGAAGCAGGTGAAGTTCTTGGAATTTTTTTCTGAGGAATCCAAATTGCAGAAGTTCATACATGTACTCTGAGAGGTAAATTTTTTGGAGTAGTGAGAATGATTTCCAGTTTGCACAAAGGACAAGCTGTAAAATCGGTTTTCTTTGCACTCTCCATGTGAATGTGTATGAACACACGATGTCCCAGATGTGCAAGTTTGTTTTTCTTTTAATGGAAATCAAGCAGTATAGATAAATTCATGTCACCAGTATAGGTCATCATCATTTGACATAATTGGTAGCAAGGGTCACAGTATTAAGTTCTTCAAAAAGAACATGTTCCTCTTAAAATTGCATTCCACAAGCTAGCGGTACAAATATGCAGCTGCAGTGATCTATGAGAACAGTCTGACAATTAACCCACACGTAATTATATGACTTTAAATCCTGTCACAGGATATACATGTAGAAATGCTTATCATTTAATGAAAATTTCTGTTGAAAGTTGGAAAAATCCAATCGAAAATTGTTGACTACATTGTACCTCCAATGGTAGTCTTCTTTTCCATTTGGAATGGAGTGGTGAAAAATTCTCCACCATTTGTAACCGTTTGTTGACTTGCACATTGTACACATAGATCACGCAAAACAGTATATTAGAAAGACAGTAAGACTATGAGGAGCATTAGAAAGTAAACAACGGTGATGAAATGAATCTTGTATACAAATTAAATTCGGGTGATGCTTAAAATAAAACGTCGAGGATGGAAAGGGTACTCCTACAGCAACCATTTCAAACTACGTTTCCAAATCGTTTTCTTGATACAAGAAGACAATCTTATCAAGTACAGGGATTATTGAACAAGACATGAACATTAAAATGCATCTTAAAACAATACCAAAGTACACGTACGGATCGAAACCCAACGTGCAATTAACCCCAATTACTGACACTAGCTACGCTTTTCGGGTCGTTTACAATACGCCGACGACATTACGGCACCCACTTAGGTAGGTAAATGAGATAAGCGTACCTTTTCTGCCTCTTTTATGACAAGGCTATCCTTCGAATTACTTAGTAAACTTGAAACTGTGAATGTAAAATATAAAATAGTGTTATTTAATTAAGTTACATGAGCTTCCATCATCCATGTAAGCTTATCTTTAAGTTCAACAAACAGGCTTCAATATTTTACAACTATGGCAAAGCAAAGCTTACAAACTCTCTCGTGTAAAACAATTGTACGACACGCAGTGGGTGTGTAAACTCATCTTTGTGACATCGTTGCAAAATGCTGCACGCAAGACAACAAACTGTCTGAGAAATAAATGTCCACATTTCAAAACGATTGAAACAGACAACAGGCTACGATTTCACGTCGTTTTTCGCTAATCGTGGAGATAGCTTACAGGTTTAAAACAAATAAATCTGAAAGACGGATTATTACTTTTAACTTTAAGAGCAAATCGGGCATTCTAAAGACATGTTTTACCTGTTGAAACGAAGAATAGATAGCACAAGCAAAGTAAGATTCGCTCCTCCGCCATTTTGCAATCGGTCACGAGATGATTGTGTTGCGGGCTCAAGATTAGTTTAAATATATTCACATGTAGTCGGAATTTGTATTTCTCATCAAACTTTGTTCGTCATAATTTTCCATATTATGTCTAGAAAATGAATAATATCTCGTTATGGTAGAAATAAGGTGATAAATATGCTTTCATGTAAAAATGAAATGTTTGAAAATCTTCTTTTGACGAAGCTTATTTTATAAGTTTTTGCGCTGTAGTGTAAGTTCAAAATAGTAATTCTTTCAAGATTGCATGACGTCACGCAAAGGTAATGGAGCAGCCGATCAATGAAGCGAGACTTGCCGATCGGAGCAGAGCTTTGTTGTTGAGTTATGTTTCGCGATCTGTGGATTTCAATGTGCTCTACAGCGCTCTTCTGTCCGTAGCAATGGCTGATGAGACTGTCCGTAATGTTTGGGATGTTATTGGTTTCCCGAACAACGCTGATCGTGTCCCGATACAAGAAAGAGAGCAGTCTTTGTAAGAAGAATTGTTGGCACTGCAGGCCGCACATTGCGAGGTCGCTCGAATGAAACTCGTGTGAATATTCTGTTATTCTCTTTCTCCTAAGGTGCACCAATGGGACTGCAGAGGGTGATCTGGATAAAGCACAGCATGTGGAAGTCCGGGAAATGCGACCTAATCATAAGGTAATTTTATTTAAGTCACTTATTAAGGAGAATCGCGACAGTTCAGCGTCCAGACGGAAAAGCGCGCCATGTGAGAAGCCAACTGAGAGATCATGTGCTCTTCCGTTTAGCGAATTCCTGTACGTGTTTAGTGAGTAATGACAGAGACAGCTCTCCGTGTAGAGCCATTTCAGAGTCCTCGTTTACAGACACCATTATTACTCTATGCGTATTTAGCCAACTGCTCATCTACTTATCGGGGACTCAGACGTCGAATCGAAAGCGAAACAAGTACAACCATATGGCTCGAGATGGGGTCGCTCTATGATCTAGTGATCGTTACGCACTACCTGGGCCAACCGTCTTCGCCTGTGATAACTGGCATGAATACAATTGTGTCGCTGGGTACATTTTGCCTCACATTAGCAGGGAACACAAAACGAATTACGCCCTTTTGGAGAGAGAATACAACATATGTACTGATTGGGCTGAATTCCACCTTTTGACCCAGAGCCAATTTTTGTGGCACGTCGCTCCCTCACTGCTTGAGTAACTTAAATCGCTTGACGCTTAGTATGATTAAGCTTTGACTGTTTGCTATCACCCTTAGTAACTGTCTATCACAGAACTCGCAGAATCTAAGCGCGAAATACAGGTTTACGAAGATTTTGCGGATGCGATGTCGCATGCTACGAGAAGGTCGATTTGGAAGCCACTATAAAAGCTAAATTCGGGCATGAATATTCATTACGCGATGCACAATTTGTAGTCACCACTGGCAGGCGAATACAGCGCCATCTTGTTTGTGATTATGACGTGGTTCTGAGAGCATATCACGAGACATAGCACAAGTTCGCTACAGTTCAGTCCGCCATTTTGCTTCTCGGATGGCGAACGCAGTCCGAAGCAGTCATCCATCACTAAAGGCGAAGTATGAAACGTTCCCACATCCACGATCAGATCTTCACGTCTGCTCGATTTAAACAGGTATTCGTGTCGCTGTTCGTGTTGCATGTGTTTTCAACAGTCGGCAAGGAATGCACCCAACATTTCCAGTTCCTTGTACGACTGGTATAGAACTGGGATAAAGTCGCGTAAAAAGATTTCAACTCCCTTCAGACGAACAGAGAACTGCAGGGGAACCCGCAAATTTTTGAGTTAACTTCTTTCAATCAGGTTTTTTTTACAGGGCAAACGATTCTTGTACATACACACATAGGTGGAACTCGTCTACGGATGTTCCCCTCCTTGATACGTGTATAGGACTGAACGAGAGAAAACAAGTAACAACGCGATCGTGGGTTTGAACCCACGAGGCTAACTGTGCTATTCGTGATCACTTTGGCATTGTAGCTAGAGTATTCAAGGTTTCCTCTGTCCCTTACTATCTTTCGTTTACAGAAAAACGTTATGAAGGTTTGTTTCCTTGGAGAGCGAAGTACGAGGGACCATTTATTTTATTTTCTTCACAGAGTGCAGTCTCTTTGCGGTATCTCGAATCCCGTTTTTGTGCACGTTTTATATTTAGACATTGCTTCTTCTCTTGAGAGGGTCGAGAATAATACAGGTTTTGAAAGTGTAGTACGGGATCAAAATGTTACTGCACGATCACACCCTTTGGAGAGTACTTGTGGTTCCAACAGTAAAATGCAACCACAAATTCGAGTGATAACTGACCTTATACACGTAGTTAATGCACGACAGTGTAATAACAGACAAATTTCCCATTCACACCAACAAAACTAGGTTAATTAAACCAAGTTTAGTTTCATTTAGTTTGTTGATTACGTTGTGCAGTCATTTTGGGAAGAGAAATTTCAAACCACCTTGCTAACATATTTTAATCAAAAAGGTTTTTACCTTCTTAATTTGCGAGGTGCGCACGATAGTAGCAACTAATTTTTAACCTTGTTTTGTTAAACCACCTTTAAACATGTGTAACACGTTGTTGTGAATGGGGTATAGACGTGTATTCTAATTTGCAGTGGCTTTCATACACCAAACTTTCTTCACGATTTTCTCGTAGCCCTGCTCGTTTCTTCGTGTGAGCACAAGTGAATGGTATTCTTGCTTAGACTATACTGTTCTCCTACGAGACGAGAATGTTATCATCGCTTTTAACGGTTCATGAGCTTGATTTGACGATGTTCATGTCAGCAGCTATAACTAATTCTGTGGCATTTTTCCGAAGACGAAGCCTTACGCAACAACGGCTAGTTGTCTGTTCCCAGGCTTCATTGCTCCTAGACATAAGCCTGCAAAAAGATCAATGGTAAGTATCTCAAAAAATCTCATACAGTAGCTCTGTGCTTCAAATGGGTGCAACAGGTAGATCTCTCTGTACTTTGAAAGAACGATGGTCATGTTATTTCTTACGACAATATTAAAGGCAATGTCAGCCAGACAAGTTAAGAGAGTAACGAAACTCATCATTGCGATATTGCCACGATGTACCAGTCTTTGGTACATAGCTGTGAGAGGTCACATTCATATTTTAAGTGATGCCTGCTATGTCTCGTTTTGAAGGGATACCTAGGACTTACACTCGTCCTTTCTGAAATCTGAGAGATTTATCATCTTTGTGCAGAAGTCCCAATGTAACTGAGAATTCTAAAGACCGTTGCTTCTATATTCAAAGATGGCGAATTAACTCTCGTAAAATATCAATAGTTACCTGCGCAAAATCGATCAAGATATTGAATGTTCATCAACGGTTTAAGCTTGCAAGCCTTGTTTTGGTTCAAAATGATTTGTTTAAAACTGTGCAGTGACTGCAGTAGATCACTTACAGTGTATGCTATGGGCCACAAGGTTTAACGTGACTTCTTAAATATCCGTGCTTTGTGTTTTCTGAATGTGCTCAAAACGCGATTTAAAAGGAATAGTATGGGAACACAAGACACTAAATATGCACGGGTGTTTTGAGTTCCTACCTCATTTATTGTAGAAATTATCGCGTAAGTATTTTTCATGTATATTGTTAAAAGAAAATATCGGTGCTGTTTGTCCTGGTTTGATTTTCCATGTTTGTATTTAAGTTGTGAGCTTAAGAGAATTTCCGGCTGTGCACATCTGTGGGTAAATGCTTTGTATTGCCACGGTAACTCACTCGTTGCTATTTGCTTCCCATAAAGAATCTGTTACCTATAGTCGTTGTTAACCGATCCCTGTTTTTGTTTATCCTATGAGTTGTTATGTGAAATGAATTTCCGGCCTAGTGCACCTGTGATAGATATTTCGGATTTCCGCTACATTCACCCCAACCCCAGCCATTTTTGGCTGGCTTTTCCATGTTACAACAATGTCGATATATGCACTTTTTTGATTTGCTGTCAAGATGGGAAAACAAAAAGAAAGCTATCTCGAATAAACGGAAACGTTATCAGTAGGGCAACGTTTCCGCACTCTATAAAGCTGGGTCGATTTTTTTAGGGCTACAGCTGACAAAAATAATATACGAAGTTTGCCACTTGAATGGGGGAACAGACCTTTAAGCCTTCCCGCTATAAAAGGTTCTCTGCGTTCCCCATGCGTACCAAAACGCTTAAATATGGCATAGAATACAAAAGTGGTGTGTTTCTTAAGTCTGTCTTGCGCGTGAATTTGGCCTGTACAAACCAGTGATATTGTTGTGTTTCAGATGTTATTGTATGGTAATGAATGCATTTGTCATAGTTGATCATTCAATATTTTATTATTTGCCGATATAATGTGAATTCAACGTTCATTTGTACTAGAGACTTAATTGATTCCCAGCGCAATTTATAGTTCAAAATTACAATGCAATTTTGGAAAACGAAATCAACTGACAAGGGCTTAGAATGCAAGATGTTGGCACAATATGCGGTTTGTTAAAAATGCAAATTTGAACATGGATGTGTAATTTTTACGTGATATTGCGTGACGTTTTTTATTTACAAAATTGTCTTTATTCGCGGGTACATCAGTTGCATGTCAATTTCATGCTGGAACCATTAACGGGTTAAACCTGTCCGTGTTCCTCCAGTAGTTGCTTTGACTGGGCTGTGTCGCCAGGGTGAATTTCAAGTTTGTTCTGTGACATTCGAAAGTCATGACAGTATGTCACGCAATACATGTTGCGCTTTAATCAAAGTACGACTAAGATAGAGTCACTACTTTCGTTTCGATAAGTAGTTCGTGTATTAGCGTTGGCTTACGCTACACAGAACGTCCAGGAATTTTGCGTGGAACAGTTATCGTGAAAATTCTTGCTGGCAGTTAAAAAGTACGGCAGTACGAAGGAATTGATAGAATTTTCTCGCCGTAAAAGTCGGCCTGCCTCACGCAGGCCATGATTTTTATAGCTTACATACAAACAAATCCAAAGGACTTAGTAGTTTTATGTTGTGTTTTAGGCTACCGCTGGGCCAAGTACCGTAAGTATCGGGGACATGTCGTGTTCCACAGATGTCCCGGATGAACGTATTCAAAATGGCGGCGAAAGCATCGAGGAGATCATTGAAAGGTAAGTTTTGTGTGATCGCCTCTGCGGCGTAAGCAACGAAACCGTGGAAAATATCAAAATACTCCTGGTGTTAGGACTGTGTTTGCTCTCTAAACCGCTGTTGAACTGGATATTAGGGGACTTAAGGATCGAGTATGAGTACAAGATGGATTACGAGAACGACTTTTCAATTCTAGTTTGCAGATTTCTCATTATCGAGTCACATATCCATCGCATTCTATAGGCTACCCTCTCTACCTAAAACCAACATGAAGATGAGGGCTCTGGAAGCGCCACTGGTTTGAAATTCAAAAATCTCACTGGTTCTCAACCTCGTCGTAGTCCAATTCTTAAAGTCCCTATTTTTGTGTCAGCTCGTACAACGCACATGTATAGATCGTTTTTCACTGTGACGCAAAACAAAATATACCGAAAACCATTCAGAGGATTAAGTTATAAAATTGTAATCTTATGGGAAATAGATAGACATGACACTTCTCCTAGTTTTAGGTTTGTGCGTTTTTCTATACATGCAGATTTTTGTCGAAATGCTTCGCAGAAATTTACAAAGCCCAGTATGGATACGCCATGTCGGTGTACCTTTGTTTTGCACTAAAAAAAATTTAAAGAAAGCCCCCTTGCTGAAATTCGACGACATCCACGTTATGTTTTAATCGAGGGTTGAGGTCGAATAGTTGATGGCCTTTCATTTTTTTTGCCACGGGTATCCACAAGCAATTTTTCATTTTCCCGGGTCATTAAAGGTGTGTATCGATGTTTGGAATAATTTTTCCGGGTAGAAACTTGAAATATTGAATATTTACCTGTACCATTTCAACCCTCTACTTGTTGTTACTCGTTTGTTGTTTTCAATATTCGTAAAACATCATCAATCTTCTACTTGTCACATTTTTACACGGTTCACCTGCTGTTTTTTTTTTTTTTTTGGTTATATTCGGGGCAGGGGCTATTGTAGGTTATTAAAGAAAAAAAAAAAAACAAAACAAAAGGAAAA
>Ga0126343_10000386_pt1 | contig 16380 bp, 14 predicted proteins | sample Cyp2metagenome_FD_92531 | JGI IMG/M metagenome (GOLD analysis project Ga0126343, IMG submission 92531) | Coral microbial communities from Lord Howe Island, Old Settlement Bay, Australia - Cyphastrea 2 metagenome | ecosystem: Host-associated > Invertebrates > Cnidaria > Coral ...
AACACTGTTCTTTGGAAATACGTCAATCCAGTACAGTTGTATCTCAAGACTTTCCTCTTTACCAGATTTATTGAGAGTAACTCATTGTCATATTTTTAATTTTTCTTTTTTTAATTTTTATTCCTAAGTTTCTTAGAGTATAATTGTAGTTTAAGGATAGTTTTGTGAAGCGCCTCGGGCAACTATTGGATGTGAGAGCCATATAAATGAAATATTATTATTATTATTATTATTATTATTATTATGAACGAAGAGCTAAAAAGAACGAAATTCGATCGTGCATTTTGCAAAAAAATCAAATTTCTAATCGATAGATTTTCTTCATTTTTTCGCTTAAGGCAGAAAATTGGTAGAGAAAATGGTCTATCATAAGAAAAACAGGGGCCAGCGCACGTTCAAGATCGTTCAATTCAGGAAAAGCTATAACAATGGCCATCTGCCCTATCATTTGTTCATTTTATTACTTAGCGCGCACGCTCCTGCAGGACGTGGCGTGTGAATTTTGCGTGCGCAGAATTCGAAGGATGCGCAGAAAAAATTAACGCGAACGTCCTCAAGAGTAATCAGGACAGTGCAAGTAGTGGATATAATGGTACTTTCACGGTTGTACTCCGGATGTTAAAACTGAATATTGCTACAGAGGGTATCAACTTTTAGAGGCTGTTCGATGATTTCTGAGGGTAATGTTGATACTCTGAATGAGAATATTGAAAATCGCTAGCCATGCTAAAAATTCCAGAATCATGCATAATGTTATGAATATATATTTGTATTTTTTTTAAAGGCATAGTCTTCAAGATCTAGAAATTTGTAAAAATTGAAAAGACGTGTTTTGAAAATTAGCAATGTTCTACACGGCTGTACCGAGGTCCGATATCTAGCCGTCGAAATGTACATTATTGGAAAGAATGTCCCCATAATGTGTCAAATCGAGTTCCAAAAAAATATGGGTAAGTGATGTCCGCACGGTTAAAAGTGAAAGTTATATCTCTTCCACTTTATTTACTTTACTCAGATAAGCTGTTTAACCTTCCTGTACCGGTTTAGTTGATTATAGCAATAGTAGCTTGTAGCAACAAAAATGAAGCTTTTAAAAAAGATAAAACTTTATACCTTTGCTGAGCTGTCGGCCCCTTTTCTACCCTCGGAGCCATCTTGCCCCCGCTTCCCATTTCCACCATTTGTTACAATGCTTACTTGTCCAGCTAGCGTGTCAGCAAATATTTCCACTTGGAGGAACAAAGAGGGAAGGCGTACATTTTCGCAACAGTAACAACAACAACACAACTTAAATCAACAGCTTTGATGATACTCCCAATAGCAGGTGAAAATAAAAATATAGTAGAACCTCCCGTAAGTGACCACCCAAAAATGTTAAGCCTAGGGGGTCGCTTACGGGAGTTGGCCTCTTACGAGAGTTTAAACGATACTGTCTATTGAATCACTGCTGAGACTTACCCCATGCGGAAGTCTATTTCGAGAAAAAAAATCAGTGTTTTCATCGTGAAATTTTCGTCTCTTGTACTACCCAGGAATGCTATAATGTTACAACACCTTATGTCCTATCTATTATCTGTCAAGTGGTCGCTGAAGGGATGTTAAAGGCACAAGTAATATTCAAACTTTTAGTTCTAAAAGTGGCCGCGGTCGCTTACGAGAGGTGGTCGCTTACAAGAGGTTCAAAATATAGTGATTTGATTGGGAAACTTTTCGTAATTTAGTAAACTGGCCGCTGAAGAGAGGTGGTCCCTTGCGAGAGGTAATCGCAACCAGAAGTTCGAATGTAATATTCATAAAAAATGTACGGAATTGAGCAAAACTGCGGATGTGATGCAGACGAAACAAGATATATTAACTCTGTGTTAATTTTAGGCAAGTACATTAGAACTCTTACTAGCTGCCAGTTGGACCTACAACTTCTTTCGCATGCACATTAATCTAGTGATATGCAATCTGACGCTGTTTGGTTTATAGCCACATCTTTGCTGACGTTATTGTTTACATTTTTCCTCATTAACATACGGCATTGCACTTAGAAGGCATCATGCAAGACACGACATTACTAGAAAAAAATACTCTAGGTAAATATAATAAACAAAGATTCTTCTATAGGACTGCGCACGAGCGGTATTTATGGAGCAGGGATGGCGCAGTGGTTAGCGCGCTCGCCTTCCCCCCATGTGGCCCGGGTTCGATTCCAGGACCCGGCTTCATATGTGGGTCGAGTTTGTCGACCGTTCTCTACTCTGCTCCGAGGGTTTTTCTCCGGGTTCATCCAGTTTTCCTCCTCTCACAAAAATCAAAACATCTAAATTCCAATTCGATCTGGAAACAGTGGACGAAGAGCTACCTTGTGGAAATGCCGCTGCAAATTCCCTATTATTATTATTATTATTATTATTATTATTATTGGTATTATTACTTACCTAGCGATCCTGGCACCCCGTGCATCCCATCAGCTCCGTCGGAACTTGGAGGTAGTTTTTGAAATTTTTGAGTTAAATCGGGAGCTCGAAGGTCCAAGTTACTTTTATCCAAGAAGAAGACTCCACGGCTGTACATCGTCAATTTCTTAATGCCAGCCATTCTTATGTTACCCTGAAGGTTTATCAGTTTTGCAACGTTAATAAAGTAATAGTCAGTGCGCCAGTGTTCCCTAAATCATTAACTAAACAAGAGCTCATGCATTGTCACTGGTGCGCCGGGGAGGGGAGGGGCACTCCCTTATTTGAGTTATACGGTATGTGCGGCCTCAAAGGGTATCGTCTCTCAACCATTTTGGCCATAAATCAGGGGTATAGATCTTGGTAATTTTGCTATTAAATAGGGTATGTTTTTTTCCTCTGGTCCTGAATTGGGTGTGTTGCTTAGACGAAGCTACGTTCTTGTCATTATCAATAAGACCATCAACAAAATGCTTTCAAAATTTATGTTTAGGACAACTGTATCAGCTGTAACGGTCATCTATACCCTATTTAACAATTAGATTATGAGCTCGAGATCTCTATGAGGTAATAGTTGATGATGCCGTAGGTCGAATCAACTATCGTTTCATTGAATCGAGAACGAATAATCTAATTGTTTTAGTAGAATTCTAACTGAAATTAACGCAAGCAAATAATGGTTTACAATGATTTTCCAACGCATTATTGAACTTTACCTATAAACAAAGTTGCACGTATCGAGCTGTCCTTGGAAAATTTGCAGTTGTTTACGCGCGTACCCGCTTTTTCAATGTTTTCAAGTTTTTAAAGTCAAGAAACCTTAAATGTGCTTCTTTTAGTCCTCCCAGGAATTTAAGTACCTGTTTACGTCTAAAATTTCTTCCAAAACGTCGGAAAAACTATAAAATCATCGCATTTCAAGGACGACCGGCAGCCAACTGTACTCTAAATGCTGCAATCAGATTGTAGCATTTGCATTAGTATACTAGTAGAATTTTACTAATTATAAATAGTGTATCACCACTTTGATCTGGCCATACTGAAAAGAGTACGGAAAATCGTAGTTTGGTCATAAATAGGGTAAGACTTTTGGGAAGCAAGCTGCACACCCTGAGCTGGTGCGTCTGTGAAGTGCATTTTTTACCTCAAAGTTGGCTAGACATTATAGACAGGCATTGACTTGATATGGAGAAAGGATTTGAACCAGAGAGGGAAGGGAAGTAGCGTACGGTTATCACCAGAACAAACGCGAGGTTTTTGCTTATCATCATATGATAATCCTTACAACAAAATACCTAACAACACAGAAGTAGTCTACCGCAATAGGTTGATTATAGCAATTATAGCAGGGTGTTGAATGATTCGTCCCCAAGCTCTAGTATAGTTTATTATCGCGTTTGTTTGTTTGTTTCTTTTTCAGTTTTTGTGTTTTCTTTTCTTTTCTTTTCCCGTTGCTGTTGTGTTGTTTCTTCTTGTTGGTCTTTTCATGTTTGTTTGTTTGTTTTTTTTTTATGGCCTACCTTAACGTATATAGTATCTGCCAGGATTTCAAGCTCCACACCGTTAGGCAGCTCCTGCGAATCTCCGAAGTTGATTTTCTTCTCTGTTTTAAGATACTCTTGTACATAATCCATGTGCACTTTTCGGCCTACTGCTTGATAACGATCTGTTGGATCAGAGTCAAGGAATATAAATAGAAGTAAATTTAAGTGCCCGTTAATTTCACTGCAACGATAAACAGTCGATCACTGCAATTTTTTGTAAGCAGTCAGTTTTTATAACCCTTGAAATACTGCAGAGAGGACTAACTAATAGTGACACAACAGCCATCTTTTTACAGCTATTTTTCGTTAGTCTATGCAACCTTGTTCCAGACAAATGACCAGCGTGATGTGTTTTTGACAACATTTTCTCTAACTCGCATCAACGATATCTTGGTTAAGCGATAAATTTAAGTGGCACGAGAGAACATTGCATTCACATCGAGACACAAGCATGCGGTAAATGAAACAAGCTGGTTCAGATACTAAGGTACTTATGTAGAGCCATACCCGAAAGAACGCAACCATGAAATTCCGCCCTCATAGCAATGTTGTCTTTCCATGCTTTTGGCTTTAGTAGCACATATCGGGCAATGATTGGTTGCTGCAGGACATGGGTCACCACGCTGTCGCTATCACTATTTCCTGTAAACACCTGCAATCAGAAGAAATGTCGAGTTTCGCGGCTGTTTTAAAAATATGATGATACTGATGCTGATGATGATTATATGTAGGGAAATAGAAATTATTAAAGAAGTTCTTTGTTTTATAGCCAAACAACAAATCCCAAACCACTCAAAAGCTGCGCGTTGGTCTTTCGCTTTTGTGGTCACACATTAATCTTTTGCGGATTCGACATATACGGTTGTAACAATTGCATTGCAGTGACATCCTTTAATAATAGCAATAATAATAATAATGATAATAATATAATAATAATAACAACAACAACAACAACAATGATGATGATGATGATGATGAAAATAATAACATAGTAGAGGTGTGAATAGCACAGAAGAGGTGTTAAGATGATTTCCGCACAATATTCAAGCAATATTAAATGGCAAAAATTAAGTTACCAAAAAACCCTCATAGCATGGTAATATTTTGAATAAACGTAAGAAGATCCTATCAAGGTTTAAGCTCTCAAGGTGACCCCGCGAGAGAAAATTGAGCTCGAAGTTACACACATTTCACTTAAAACGGACGTTTCGCGTTAGTTAAAAACACAGGCATGAAGCATTCTTCCGAGGTTTGAAATTAAATTTCTCGAGAATGCTTGGGATTTTCATCGCGGGGTCACCTGAAGAAATGAACTACAGTGAGAAGTTTCAAATGCCGTGCGTAGATTTTTAGTAAATAATTTTTGCACTTCTTGCTCGAACTTTGAGCGGAATCCGTCTTAATTCACCTTTACCCGCTTCACGTTGATAAATAGGCAAGTGTTTCAAATGTCCGCCAAGCCCTACAATTTCTTTAGAAACTAATACTTAGCTTAACATTTCAGATCAACAAATCACACTGTCTCAGATCTCAGAGCCTTTTATTGCCAAAACAGCAGTTAGCGACAGCGATGTGTACGATATGCTAAAGAGCACACTAGCACGACCAACAGTTTCAAATTAGTATATAATTTCGATAACGTCACGAGAAAATAATCTATTTTTCACTAATCAAAGCATCGGCTTTACCATCAAGACTGATTCCTTGTTGCTACTAATCATTGAACTTTCTAACAAGCCAGCCATATACATCTATGTTCGGTGTCATCGCGTATAATGAATGAGGTCTCACCTTATCAGCGCCATTTTCTTGATATGTGTGGAAAGGAAGAGAAGAGGAACCTTGATCCGCACTGTATGAAAGAGTATACTTTTCTACCCACCACGCCTTGCCGTGGTAGCCTTGGGTTTGCAATTTTGTGATTTTGACATTTCGCCAAAAGTCGACTTGTAGAAACTGATTTTGGTTATTGGTTTTTGCTGCCCATGCTCCTGTCTTCCCTCTGCTAGCGGCAATGTTCAGCCTGGCGTTTTCCGGACCATGATCTTTATCCCATGATGAAGAAGCGCTCATTTGCTGGTTGGTAACAAGACCATTTGCCAAGCCAAGCGCCTTTTCACCAGTACATGCTTGTAATAAGTAAAATAAGATAATTTTCTATTCAGCTAACCAATTGGCACATCATTCTGTAAAAATTTTAACCTAATTCTAGTTTTAATGTTAAGGTGGCTGGCAAAAGCCTCTAGCACTTTCCAGCAGTTATCCTTTGACGGATTAATACTACCACACCTTATGAAGTAATGCCTCAATATGTGTATCACTGACCACTCGATCATTAGTAAACAAGTTATGGTATCTTACGCAAGCGCTTATAATTCAAGAACTGTTTAACAAAAGGAGTAGCTTTAGGTTTTAGAAACACAGTCAATCGATATGACCTTAATGACTCATTGTTTATCATAAAATTTTGATAAGCTTGTTAAAATGCAGCTTTATCCAAAAATCGTTGAACCATTATTCTTTCTGGTCTCTCTTAACCCCTTTCACCCTTACATACAAGTAATGTCATTCAGTTGCTGAGCTCTTTAAACTTTTTATTGCAATAACTGCATACATACTGCATTACATTCTTTACATACAGTACCTGCGTCGAGAGAAACAATCGAAGGTGTTTCAAACCATTTCATCGGAATGTACTCGACATCCTTAGGTAAGGGGGGCTGACCTTCTTCTTGCAATGAAACGCATTTGTCAGCTGCAAAAGTGATAAAATGTCGTGATTTACAGCTAAGATGTGTCTGCACTGTAGTTATGACCCCCTAGATTGGGAATTAATTAGGATTTTTCGCCCAACCGCATTCTTGTTTTGGTTACATTGTTGTACCTGCCTAAACGCTAATTAAATCCAATGTGTGTTGTTATTGTTGTATCGCACGCCTACACGTAAAACAGAAAATTAGCAAGCTGTAAAGCTTTGGCATCTTCTGCGTTATTAGTGACCTTCAGATTGGACTACGAGTACGAGATTGAGTACGAGTACGAGTTTTGAATTTCAAACCAGTGACGTTTCTAGAGTCCTCGCTCTACATGTTGGTGTTTAGGCAGGGAGGGAAGCTCATAGGATGAAATGGGTCTGTGTCGTGATAATGTGAAGCCTGCAAACTAGAACTGAAGAGTCGTTCTCGTTCTCAATCTCGTACTCGTAGTCCAATCTGAACGTTCCTATTATATAAACACGGTCGTGGGCTTTTTTATGACTGTGACTAAGTGTACCCTAAGTGTGAAATGATCCACACAGCGCGAATTCTAAAACATAATGTTGCATAATGCTGCATAATGTTGCATAATTTTCAGTATTAAGAACTAACTTATTCGTAGCTCCACTAGAAACTGAAGAGCTCGTGGAAATATTTCCAACAAAAAGTCCCATGTTATGTTAGCAGAAAAAAAAACAATTGGGCCACATTTACACAAAGCTTACCGGAGATCTTTGCCTCTGCAAGAGATGATGAGAAAAAACAAGTTAAGAGACAACGTGAAGTCTTATAGGATAACAAATTTTAAACATTACCTCATGCTTCTTTTAGGACATAATGCTGTTTTCCAAATATTGGGAAAAAAAGGGAAAAAAAAGCAATGTAAACAGCATAATTTTCAGACAGCATTTCCTTTGCGTTCTTGTAACACTAACGCATGAAATTGTCTCCAGCCAGGGCCCATTTAGCTGCAGTTTGATTGGTAGTAACTCGCCATCTTAATCAGCCAGGTACCGTTTGGACTACAACATACGCCGCCCTGTCTCACTACCACCCTCACGAAAAGAATTCCCTTGTGTAATAATTAACCAATCCAGACGAGCTGCCTTTATCATGCACCTTTTCCGTGACTCCTAATACAGTTGTCGATGATCGCATACTCTCTCTACTCGTTCACCAAAGGTTTCATCAATAAAGGACTATATAAAAAAAACAAGCATATGTGAATGCTAGTAGTTTAAAACGGATTTAGACTTGCGTACTTTTAACTGGTTTACTTGAGACGCCATAAATTTCCACTCTGAAGCAGTTCCATTTATTTTGCTTTGTTGGATGGAAGCGAATATATCTTGCAGACACTGACAATGGTAACTTGTGTTGGTCCACTGCCTTGCTTCCACCTTTCCTGTTGAATTCCTATCAAATAATGGTTGCGACATGGTAAGTAGAGAGTAAGCATAAACTTTTATCATCCAAAACTAACCCGCCGCTGCAGATACGCTGAATTCTCAAGGGGCAACATAGCTTTAGAAGAAACAATCACACATTCCGGCACCAGCAGCTATGAAACATTCGGCCCAAAGGCTTTACACACTCCAGCTCCCTCTAGAGATCAAAGAGGCTCATTAAAATGAACTTGTAATTCGTTATTTCGTAGCATTTCTCTTGTATCATTTTCAAGGACCCGTACTGGTATCATGCTCAATCCCGATTTTTCGAATTTCCAGGGAGACGACAATTGATTCAAAAAACGAATAGATGGAGAAATCGGGGGTAACATTACTATGTCAGTTTGACAGAGGAGTTGGAACGACTTGTGGTTAGAGTAAACTGGGGGATCGAAAAAATGAGGTTCCAGAAATCTGGATTCCACTATAGTTGCATTTTGATATTGTTCAGTACAGTGGCTTGGAACTTGAGTGTCGAATTAACTAATCTACGTCAGTTTTTTTATGCGTCTGTCTTGTTATTGATCACGAATTTCGTCATAACATTGTCAAAGTAGCCGTGGATCCGCAGACTACTCTGACAATGTTATGATGAAATTCATTGTCAATAACAGAACAGACGCATTAAAAGCTGACATCAATTTGCTTTTTACGATAACAGATTGTCGAATTTCCCGCTCTCGTTCGCTGACGCGTCGCAGGAATTTCAAATCCATGTGTCTGTCCGCATATTGACCATGAAATTTTGCAGTTATCGTAAAAAAGTTGGAGTTGCAACAAATACGATATACAATTGGTTGGAAAAAACAAAAGACTCGCGCCACTTTTTAATCCAATCAATCACAAGTAAATCCAAATCCAATAGTGTGTCACTTACTAGTTTTCGAACGTCTTGCATCGCTCCATTTAGTTCTAGTTTTGATTGTTTAACTGTATCTTCCCGTTTTCTTTTGTGATGACTAAAGCGATAGCTTTCGATTTGATTTTACACGACACTCCTGCCATTGACAACCGCTCAAAGAAGTAATTCTTTGGTATCAACATTTTATGATAACCACAAAATTGTGACCTTGAAATGATTACATATGCGAAAGTATCCAATATAAATCCATGTTTTATAAACTCAAACGAAGTGTTATTGTCTTGTTCATGCTATTGCTACGATATGTATGATTGACATTGTCTACTATAACTCTCGTATTCGATTTCATGATCATAGTCACCATTCCTTATGATTAATCTCCTGTGAGATCAAACGCAACTTACGAAGAAAAAGCAGCTCAGTTCTCACCACGTCTTCATTTCCATCCTTGTAAGGTGTCCAGATTCTACCATCAGTTAGATAGGACATCTTGAAGTCTGTGACCCATTTTTTACCATTTATGTCTCCTTGGGTCGCAACACCACACACGTCAAAACGTTTTCCAAGATCAATCTGCAACCAGTCGTCATTCTTAGCGGGTTCTTTGGTGCACCAGCCATCGCCTCTGTTACCGTTGAGTCGACCGTAAGCGGCCTGCGAGTCGTTATGTAGCGAAGATGCTGTTATTTGACTGTCTGGGATTTTCTTTTGGTCTGAAACGCCTACGGGCTTGGTGAAGCAGTTATCTACTGATCCTGAACTTAGATTTTCTTTTGAACTTGCTGAATATAGAATCTCCCATCCTTTGAAAAAACAGTCAATATATCTTTATTAACGAAAGGAAATATTTACGAAATATTAACGAAAGGAAATATTTTATTTGTCAAGGGATCCCTCACATCAAACTCTACGGCGTCCTATTGGAATTTGAAATTAACGGCCCAGTGGTGATCATGAAAGGTCTGGAGCCGAGAAATAAGACTACAAATCATGTCTAGCATCTTAGATGTTTATTTTCGAGCTATCTGTATATGAGGAATTTCGTCTTTTCGAGTGGCTAATTAAGAAAATATGACGAACATGCATGTTCTACGAGAACAGCCCAAAGGCGAACTTACCTTGCCCAAAACCTACATCCATTATTGTGAGAAAAATTAACGTTGATATTAGATGGCAGGGATTCATCGGCTCTCACCACGCAAATATACAGGTAACCAAACCACGTCCGAATAAGAAAAACAGATCAAAATATAACCCAACGCAATCTATACAAGGTCCACTTTCGCCAACCGAACAAACGTGTCTAGGTATCGACATAAATTGGCGAAAACAATGCAATAGACGAACAATACATTTTTTCCACTTATATTTCGTCAGCAACGATACGCTTACAATCTTTAAAAAGGCTCACTGTCAAATAGCTGAGGACCATTTTGAGAGTACCTGTGCACCCATGATAGCTTAAGAAATCGTTCGCTATATCACTGGGTTAGGTTTATAACGATTTTGCCTGTTCTAGATATAGTACGGAGTATAGACCAGCATAAAAAAAGGAAAAGAAAAAAATAATCGTTTCTAAGAAAAACACGAATATGACAGACATTAGGTCTGTGATATTTTGGTATTCTTCTCATTAAAGATTGATCATGGTGGGACAGTAATTCTGATGCCTTTTTTGGCACATGCTCCATCGTGGGGTAGTTTTTTCCTGATTTCAGTACCGCTTATAGTTATTCTTACATGTAAAAGGGTCATAATACTTTTAGTACTCGAATATCGAGACAAATGCGAGGTTCTTGAGAAAGAGCTATGCCATGGGTATACCATATCCAAATTGTTAGTTTAGCCCTTTCAGCGCGCATAATTTTCACGGGCCAAACTAATCCTTTGGACGTAGTATACTCATAGCACAGCACTTTCTTAAAACCTATTATTTCTCGAGAGAAGAGCTATGACCCGAATGGGGAAAGGCAGCAGTATACGGGTGGTTCCTCGTACTTTAACCGTACGTTTTCCCAATCTCGTTCCTAGAGCTTCGTTCCCTTTGACCAGCAATCGGAAAACGAGGGCTCTGGGAGCATCCATTTCAGGCATGTGCCATAGATACCATAGATGCAGACTGCGCACTGTGCAGTGAAACCGGATGTGCAGAATTCGGTTATTTCCTTTGTTTTTCAAAACGGATGCTCCCAGAGCTTTCCGACCGCTGGTCAAGGGGAGCGAAGCTCCGGGAACGAGATTGACGTTTTCCTTGCATACGGCGGCTGCGCCCGCAGTACGACGGGCAGTCAAAACTGAGCTGTCCCACCGAGACGACACGGTAATAGCCATTTTCTTCGCAGCTAACAAAAATAAAGACAACGCTGAAGTTGTTTTGAGCTCTTCTAACAGTGAACTTGAGAATTGACGGGTTTAATTTGACTTGTAATAGCATGTTTTGTTCAAAATAACACAACTAAAACCCTACGACGGAGTTGCAATTCTGGATGCCAGTGACCCATTCTTGGTCCCACGTTAGAAGCCTGGAGAGAAACAAATGTTTTATATTTCTCATCTTTTACGATCTGATATGGTTTTTGGAACTGGAAATCCCTTTTGGTGAAAAACTAATGCCATCTCCAGAGCGAGAAAAGTCAGGGCTAATTTCAATGCCTTTCGTGTTAGCTTTAATACATTGAAGTCAGGAAAGTAAAGTTTTTCCCGCTTGCTGAATCCTGATTGGTCAATTCAAACTTCGTGCGCGCCAGCCGTACGCAATGCATCTTTAACAAGCAGCTCAACTCGCTCAGCTTAAGAGCGATTTGTATTAGTCAAGATATCCTACAGCGGAGACCACGCGGAGCCCCTTACTCATGTAGAAAGAAAATTAAAGGAAACCCATGAGTTGATTTTCTCATGTTCATTATGGGTAGCGGTACTACTCGTGGGCGCGTACTCGTATTACTCGACGGCGACGACGGAGTCGCGTGCAACATAAGACAGTCAAATTTGTTCTGACACCGTAAGATTCTAAGACTCAGTGCGATGTCTTCTGGTTCCATATGGTGCTGCTCTCTGAGATGGTTTTCGATTGCCGATCCTTTGTGCTTTTCAATTCGTTGGTGTAGGTGTCGGCACCTGTCACCGACATAGCCTGCACCACACAGATTACGTGATTACAAAAAAGTTTTACCTTAACCCTTTACACATTAAGAGTAACTTAAAGGTTAAAGGGTTAAATGATTTTACTGAGTGGCTTTCTAGTTCTGGTGGCACCAAACTGATAAAAGAAATGTCAGAATTTACAAGCCTGCGAGGAAGAAACATGACACACCTACGTCAGTTTACGAAAGCTCATCAATGAAACCCATTTGAGATGCGCCACCGATAGTTTTCTTCGCTCGCCGTCGCTCAAAAACCCGTTTCCTTTATCTCTGAAGCCTTTATTACAAAGGAAAATAAAGTCGTATTTGTGCGTTTGTAAAAGACTTCATGAAAACAGGCAACATTGCCGGCGTAGTCCATAAGAGACCAATTTCCACTGAGCAAATGAAGAAACTGTTTGAGGGCAGCGAGTTCGGACCTACAGAGAGCAAACATCCCGCACTGCTAAAGCGGACGACTTACTTTTACACCAGCCTTTTTTCGTTGGCCGACTAGGACGAAAGATCGAATCATCTCCATATTGATGAATAGAGGGGTAAGTTTCTAAAGAAACTGTGGTGCTGCGTCGGTGGGAAGTATAACGAGATAATTGGGTTTTATCAACTGGGTTGATAATGTGAATTAGCCACCCTAAAGAGATTCGAAAGCTGACGTTTTGAGCGTTGGCCCTTCGTCGGAGCGATTAATTATTTAACTATTTGACAGTCGGCCTTATTAAGTGTTGTAAGGGATTCCGAATGGTTCCTGTCGAAATATGAGAACAAAAAATATGCAGTTCAATTCTATTCACGCTTTTCTAATCCTTTATGTTTGGACTCGTTCAGTTGGCAAAAGATTGAAATTGCTTAATCTGATTTATTTTTCACTCCATCGTCGTTTCTTTTTCGTGTATATTTGGATAGTGACAGCTGATGAATCCTTGCTATCCGATATCAATGTTCACATCTCTCACAATATTTTGGATGTGGCTTTTGGAAAAAGGTGGGTTCATCTTGGAGCTGTTCTCGTAGTACTTGCCTTATGTGTTCGTCTTAAGTCAAAACAGGATTTGTTAATGGGAATCGAGATTTCGAAATGCCATCTAAAAGCGTCTTTAAAATCCTCCGAAATCCTCGGGTTTTAGGTAAAGTTCGACGGATTTTTTTTTCATTCATACTCCGCGACGGAGCTTAGCACATCCGGATTCAGTCAGGGGTATATGCCTTCACCCAAAGAAATCAATATGCTCCAGGGAAAACAATCATTTCAACTACACGGCGGTCGAAACAAATCAGTTTGATAAAACAAAAACTTCTTAAGCATTTTCAAAACAGGTCACTTTAGTGATATGAGATGTCTTGAGAAAGTCAAAAGGTGGCAGCTCTTAAATTGAAACTTGACTTTCCCTTTTTCGAATACACGCTTCTTTCCTTTTCTTTTGTATTACTCTGTAGTACTTTTTTGGGGGAAATTTGACCAACTTTGGATTTGGACTATTTGGACGATTACGATAATTATGTTGATCGCACACTAACACCCAGTGACTGTCTCTTTAATGAACGGCAGTGTTAACAACGACGCAAAAATCTAATACTGACAAATTACGAAGACTATGCTTTGAAGAAAACAGTAATAAAAAAGAGTAAAACGACTCGGAAAATTTCACAAGAGAACTCATATTTATGCCCTCTTAAATTTCAAAACTGCACCAAGTTAGAAATCGTAACCAATTTTAATTGGTGAATACGCGAGAAAGCAATTAAAAGAGACAAGTACTTATTTACCCAAAGTAAATAATTGTTATTCGCAACAATAGACCATTATGGACTTGTTAATTAATAAAACACGTTGATAAACATGGACACAGGCGGCCATTGTTTGTCTATGTAAGTAATAAGACAAGTAGAACTAGGAGTAATTGTAGCCAGTTAGGTTGTGTTTGATATATTGTCTGGCTATAGTCTAATGGGGAATACCATTACTGCTTGTGTTGACTTCGATGAAGAGTAATATATATTTAAATCGTTCGGCTAGGACTTTATTAACATTCGCTAATTTGTGTTGCGAACTCAAATTTGCCATTTGCTGTCGCTGGGCTGCATAACTCGGCAGGTGTAAAACTGATTTATCTTGCGCGAACAAGTCGTGATCGTTTTCTGTAAAAATCCCCAAATCCGCCGATCCGTGCCTTTTTCTAACGAAATCCGTTGATTGGCCAATATTTTTGTTCAAATTCGACACCGCAGCTATAGAAAAAAAGAAGTGTGAAAGTCCAGGGGTAACTGAGAAATGTGAATGCCATTGTCAATTTCGCACTAATAAATAGTAAAGAAGGTAACATGCTTGACGGCTATAACACAGTACAATGGCACTAACAATCTCATACTCGAGGTTAAACGAGTTGTTCCAAAAAATAAAAAAAATTAAGATAAACTCATCAACATACCGACCAATTGCAAGGCTGAAGAAAGATCTATGATGCAAATTTGGTTTAGGAGCCAAGATTCGAACTTCAAGATAGTTGCCATCCGGAATCCGCGCCAGAAATTACCAGCTGATCCACGATCCACAGTGTTTTCAAAATCCGCAATTTACCGTCAAAATCCCTAATCCGTGGGCTCTTAAAGACCAGAACCGTTGATCCGAAACCTTCTTCACCCCCGTCCAGTAGGCTCGGGGGTTTTGTTTCATTTAGCGTGAAGCAAGATTTTTGTGAGAGAATTTTGTGATCTACAGAATGAGAGGTACAGTACTGAGTATATCAAGAAAGACGTCTCCCACTGTTCTTATTATACCTGTGACAGGTATGATTCAACTGCACTTGCTGGGTGCTTTACTTTTTCATTTAATTCATTGTACCTTTGCAATTTACAGATTTTCATATATGGTCTCTGTAATTAGCCACTGTAAAGATAGCATAAAATATTTAACTGGTGAAAGAACAACATCTTGTAATCTGTTCAAAAATATCAGCGTTTAATTATTGGGTCACAATGATCAGTTTTTTCATCAAGCAAATGCCTATTTTATGCCTAGTTCTACTGTGTATAGTGTAGAAACCAGAATTGTGGAAAATCTAATTGATTGATTCCGGAGTAGATTTCTCAATCGATCACCTTTGTGCAGGTCAACCGTAATAAAAATCATTAGCGTAGCTTCATGTCGAGATAACAACACAAAAATGTATGTGATTTATTTTTAATCATATTGTTCCCGTCTTTTTTTGTCGATACCTGAACAAGTCCGTTCAGTTGGCGAAAGTAGACGTGGTAGAGATTGCTCTTAACACATACGTTGCTTTTTACGTGTACATTTGGGTAGTGAAAGCCAATGAATTATTGCTATCTAATATCAACGTTCATCTTTCTCACAATTCTGGATGTGGGTTTTGGACAAGGTAAGTTCATCTTGGGGCTGTTCTCGTAGTACTTGCTTGCCCTTTACGTTAATCAAGATGTCGAAATGTCTGCTAAGAGCGTTTATTAATGCCTTTGCGTCCACAATGTTTGCGTTTTGAAGTTTGATATCCTATTAGTTCGCTGCATATAATCTTTCTTTGGCTCGAAACAGTTTTTTCATTTTGTCTTTAAGAACGGGTGTCTACTAACTTGAAAGAAGGAATTTAATAAGTGGACAATAACAATGCACGGGTTGTTTACATTGTCAGGCAAACTTCTGTGCGACTGTTCTAAATATCTTCTGGAAAGAAATCACTTGTAATAACACCAAATCTCTTAAGGAATTGTGAAGTCTATATGCCGTGCTTAAAGGTACTGGACCGGTGAAACTGATGATAATGTTTTATCCGTGATTGTATGATATTCTCCGATAACAAGAAATTTACTTTCTTGAATTTACATGGGGAATTGTTGTTGGTGTTATTTCAGGAAAATAAATTTATCCGTAGCCTTTAGAAAATGCCAAAAAACCCCGCTGTATTAGAAACTGCAAAAGAAGAAAATAAACTATATACTTCAATGTTCTGGTACAAGGTTTTTGTCCATATAAAACTGAAATTTCCATTTCCCATCGCAAATGTCTTGTGGCCGTGTGACAAAATATATTGCCTAAAGGGTAATTATTTCAGTTGGTCTCTAAACAAAGCTGATGTATCGTACAATGTGCTACAAGAATTCGTCGCGAAACGGACTGACAAATTGGAATTCTCGGGCTTGGCTTAGATCGCAAATTACGTTAAGTACA
>Ga0126343_10000387_pt1 | contig 16375 bp, 14 predicted proteins | sample Cyp2metagenome_FD_92531 | JGI IMG/M metagenome (GOLD analysis project Ga0126343, IMG submission 92531) | Coral microbial communities from Lord Howe Island, Old Settlement Bay, Australia - Cyphastrea 2 metagenome | ecosystem: Host-associated > Invertebrates > Cnidaria > Coral ...
ACACTTTTTCATTCTCTATGTCCTCAGCTAAGCCTTTCTCCAAAGGTTCAGCTATCATAGTGACCTTGTTCCTGGAGACAAAAAAGTAAGATTAAAATAACGTTTGTCATGGATAACAAGGTGCATGTGCAAAATAAAAACGCAGATGTCCCACTTCTTATTTGGTGTTTCTGCGAAGCATTTTAAGGATGAAGTCTCCACCACTGTTTCACAGAACGCCACAACAGGATCAGCGACCTTGATGTCTGCAAAACAAAAACAATCACTGGAAGTTATGGATGGCGGTCTAAATAATCAAATCACTCTCATCAATGTTTTCCCCATTTGAATGTAACTGTCAGTAGTTCTCGATAACTCTTGGGGAAAAAAACTAGGTAGATCGTAAATGTCCTAGCTAATATAGACACGGCTTACGGCTCCTTCTTGGTGTAAAAGACACCTAGGGCAAGTCACAACAGAACACCGCCTCACATATTGTTTTCTTTTTACATGTATTCCTTGTTCTGCCTGGTTTATGATCTACTTTCCAGGACTACGTCTTGACTTTTAATTTCAACGTTTAAGGTGATGAGCATCGAAATGGCCCTCACAATATCACATACAATCAAGCGGGTAAGCCACGAGAACAAAGAAAATCGGTCAGCTAGGAACAAGAGAGACCTACCGATCTCAGAGTACATCTTTCTCAAGTCGTGCAGGACACAGTCCAAATACAGCTCTCCTGTACCCAGGATCACGTGCTCTCCGGACTCTTCAACCTGACAAACAGGATCAAAAACCGGTAATACTTGATTAGCCCTTTTCACTGTGATGACGTATGATATGTCAACTCCTCACAACACTAATACATTTTCAGGCAACAGGTGATAAGAGTGAAGAAAGTCTTCAGTGAACTTTGAGGTGATGATTGTTTTGAGTCACCAGTATATTCACAGAACAATTTAATTTTTAATTAGTAATTGTTCACATGTTAACACAGAAGAAAGGTCGTCTAGTCAGCGTCATTAGGAAGAGAGAGCGAGACTTGACCGTGATAGAAGCCTCTGATTCGCTCACGGCGCGCCATGTTAAGACGACTGAGTTAGGTTGGAAACCTTTATCCTAAATTATTCGCAATCCGTCTCCATCTTTCCAAATCTCATCCATCCTTGTTCTTTGTCTACCTTAGTACAGTACACGTTTTCAAAAATATCATTGCCTTGATTCTTCTGCGATCCTGACGAGCAACGTAGTTCAACAGGAATAAAACAAACCTTTGTAGTAAGCAAGGGATAGCTCTTGTTGACCTTCCTCAGACCATCCAACATTTTAGGAAGCTCGGAAGGGTTGTGAGGCTCAACGGCGATCTTGATTGCTGAACACGTGTTGAACTTTAAAGGTCTGAAGATGTACGCCTGGAAATGAACACAAAGCCATTATATAAACACTAAGCGTGTAGAGTAACTTCAAAGTGTCGGAGATTATACGTTGAGCTCAGTATTTATAAGTAAAGTACGTTGAATTTGGTGTCAAAGCTTTGTATTGGTCCACATCTGCGCTACCTGTCATTTATTAACCTGCTTTACTAAATAAAGTATGTAGGCATGACAGTTGGCTGACAGTCGCCCAGCAGTTTCCTTTGGGGAGTTGGTCTGTACAATAACCTACCGCAAATCCTCAAATTAGCGCAACAGTGTACAGTGCTTCATACCTCGTCATTGCCTTGCACTTGAGTGATGGTTGATGTCTTTACAATGGGTTCGTCGATTCCTTCGATTAGCACCCAGTTTGCAGCTGGGACGCGGTTGACTTCTATGTTGTACCTGTAAATAAAGTCCAGCTTTTTCAGTCAATATTGTTTTAGGATAATGGGCCAATTCACAAAAGCAAACAAAAAGGGGAATCACTCCTGGCAAATTCTCTCCTGGTATTCTTGATCTTCCATCAAACAAGTTATCAATAGTGGCACGAAACTTCTCTTATTGTAAACAAGACCACTCACTAAAAACAAAATCTCGAAACGACTTTTAACAAGATCAAACATCTGGAGAAGAAATATCTATAAACTACCTCGCTTCGGCAATCCATAGTCTACCGACCTAAAGGTATAAAAAGATACAAAATTAGTTTAGCTGTTAAAAAGCGATATCAAGAAAAAAATCTTCAATTAGAAGGATAAGGTCTTACCGTTCCAACACGCGAGTCTTCTTCGTCTTCTATGGTGTAATTCTCGCCCAGAATCCTAGCTTGCTGACCGGCATAAACTGCGATCAAGAGGAATAACATTATAACCATGACAGAGCGGTTTTCAATTGAATGTCGTAAAATCAAACCAAACAAACCACGCTAGCCAATCGCAAAGGACTTAGACAATCCAATGAACCAATCAAAACTCGAAGTAAATACATGTAGCTGACGCAAAGCGCGGGAAAACGAGTGCAAGCGGTCACCATTGGTTTCTGATTAGATGAAAAAGTGGCGCGAGCTTTTTAAGCCAATAGTGTAGCGTGGAAGCGTAGTGATGCAAAACCAATCAATTTTAGACACTCAGACGAAAACCGCTCCAACAGATTGGACAAACTAGACATGCACTGTGGGTTAGAATTGGGAAATACGTCATCATCTACTCACTTGTACCACTCATGACGCGCCCAAACACGTGGAAAGCTGTGGCGTCTTGTGATGGATACTGTTTGGATATGTGAAGCATCAGCGGTCCCTAATGCCAATAACAAAAATAGACTTAACTACAATCTAACGTTCTGTACCATGTAGACAATCTATAAAGTTTGCTTGCTGCGCCTTTCAATAACATGTGGCCTCTAAAATTCCAAGCTCAAACGACAAATGCATTTTTTCGCTACCATCAATCGAATATTCGGCGGATTCTCCCAGCCTCCGACTACTGCCGAGTGCGCGGTAATCAAATCGTTGAGCACAGTTCAAGCAACGAAAAAGTGAGCGGCAGTAGTCGGAAACTGGGAGGAGCCGCCGATCACTTGATTGACAGAAGCGAAAACGCATAAATTTGTCGGTTGAGCTTTGAATTTTAAAGGCCGCATGTTACTGAAAGGAGCAGTAAATGTTGTTTTAGACTGCCTGGCAATGGTTCCCTATTTCAGTGCAGGTACATTTAAAGTTCAGTGTTGCAAGGGGGAAAGATTAACTTGAAATAGTAATATCTATCAAGTTGTTTTTTTTTTAAATTCAAAATTCTAGATTATTATTATAAACGTATTTTACTCTTGTTCTGAGCAGTAAAATAAATATTCAATAGATTCCATGCTGATCGCGTGTGCCTCACCTCGGGATCACAGTCATTCATTGAGTCCACAACTTCTGAATCCAGCGGTCCTGTGTACACATGTTCAACCTAAAAAAAAGAAAGAAACCAGAACTTGATTGAGTTTTAACTTTCTCGTGTCTTTATGTGGGAAGAGGTTGCCCTCCATATGCGAGCCAGAGGCTCATGTTTGAAAGAGCTGCAAAACCTGGCTAACAATAAGCTAGTGAGAATACAACCTGCAAACTCCATTCCTGATAATGGACCCTGCCAAAAATGATTAGTAATCTGATTTCACTGATTTTGTTTGTTAATCTATTGCATACATGTATATTCTGTCATGAAGGTAAATTTCTCCCACCTTTGTCTTAGCAGCCTCTTTGGGAGAAGGTACATGTTGAACACACACATCTACAAATCCTACGAAAAACAATTTAACAAGTAGCAAATGCGTGTAAGAAATGTGTGAAACACGAAAGTCTGTATAAGAGATTAAATCTATAAAAATGGATTAAAACTCTTTTGAAATGTTTGATGCATGATTTGTACAAGTGTACCTGTAAAATCCCCAAAGAATCTTCTACAAACAAGACTTAGAAGAGGCCTGATATTCATCTGCATCTCAGCCTTTGAAAGGTGAATACCTAAAAGACAGACAGAAGAAAACAAAGTCCACCTGATTAACTCTAACAAATAAAAAAAATTGTGCACATAATTTAACAAAAAATTCTGAATGTTATCTGAAATCATTAATATCAGTGGATGGAAACTCAACTCATGATGTTTTTAAAATTGATTCAATATTTCTACACAAAGATTTACATTGACTGTACATGCATGTTGTTAAACCTTAAAAAAATACCAATGTAGCAGAACTCAAGATCAATTCAAATGTACTGGCATCTATAAGCTTGTACAGTTACACAAGTACCTAGGAAACCGAGCGAGCATGCACTCTGCAGTGATCACATACAGATACAAAAAGTTCTGTAACACAAATAGGACTTTGTTACAATACAAACCCAGTTCATCAAGGAGTTTTGGAAGACTGCTGTCAGCATCACCTACCACCTAAAATTAATAAAAAAAATCACTTCATAAGCAAGAAACACAAAGTCATAGCAACCATGATAGCTTTCCTTGATACGTGTACCATTCCATAGTATTATGAACATCTGAATGTACCAACTTATGCACATTTATTTTATTAAGTGCATTGTATATAAGGACATGTACGTGTAACACACACGGGCTAAGAGTACTGAAATTATCTTTTTGTATAGATGCACGGCTGGAAATTAAACAGCACGCATGTTCTGGATGCTATGTTGCAAGCACAACTACTGCTCCTTCTCAGATGTAAATATTTCCTGTCCTATACACCTGTACATTTTTACATGCAGCCAAATTCAAAGATTGTACAAAACACATTACCTGTGCAAAGACCTTGTACAAAGGTTCCAAGATAAATTCTACAAAGCTTCTCTGAGAAGTGCTTAGGGGTGCTTTCTTAGAAAACTTGCGCCTGCCAGAAAATAAAGCATGTTTACACTGCATTTCAAAAAAACTAATAAACATAACAAATCTTAGTCTTTATTTTTTTTGTTTTCACTCCAGCAAAACAATGTATTGGTACCAGTAATTTCTAACACTGGAGTTTTTGATGACATTAATTTATTTATCACTCATCAAGCTTCTTCAGTAACAGTCAACTAAAGAATGTACATGTATGATATCGTCACTACTAAATACTAACTGCTAACCAGACTGTAAATAATCAACCCAACAAACTGCACTGTCCATTACATTAACTTACGATTTAGAATTGAAGAACATATCGCCCCACAGGCGTTTGGCAAAGTCTTTTGGATCAATACCTCCACCTTAAAAATAAAACATTTCATTAAAATTAAGTCTGGATTACATGTACATGCAATGCAGTTTTTTTGTTAGACCTTTGTTTCATAATGTCTTGTAAGAAAAAAACTCACACAAGCTGAGACACGACTCACCAAAAGTATCGACATAAAGAGATGCAAAAGAATAAAGCGTGAAGCAGAATCTGTACTCAGAGCTTGCAAAACAGACATTTCCAAGATAGGGTGACATGACATAATCATCGGCTCCATCAGAGTAGACACTAAAAGAAATGTGTTACATCCAACATTATTAAAAACTGTGAGAGAAAAAAAAAACAATTTGAGAGTTTTTATCAGTTCAGGCATCGTGAGCCATTATACCATGCTTTACAAATAAATATTACGACAAGTGTACGCAAGAATTTTTGTGGCCCTAAAAACTTGGGAGAATTTATATGTTAAGATTTAGAGGGAGAGGATTAAGCAATGTCAATGTACCTCAAAAGTCCATTGACTTCATCCACAATGTGTTTTAGTTTGTAGTAGGCATCCGTAGGAGGAAGCTTCAACTCCAGAATCAATCTGTCAATCTGATGAAAAATGGGAAATTACAAATCAATTATCACCCTCAAATTAAAGGAATCAGATAAAAAAGATCTTTCACAAATTCCTTAAGTGTGCAACACCAAAACTTGTGAGAACTCAATAATTATATTTAATGACAATGTTCAATGATCAGATATTCCGAGTAACAACCTTGATAATAGAAATGGGGATCAGAAGATGATAGCAATTGTAAAAATAAAGAATGTCTATTTTACTGAGAGATATATGCATGTAGGAAAGAGGAAGGAACTAGCGAACACAGCAACTGTAACTAGCTGTGGGTGTATTTATCTTTCAAAGTACGGTACACTGCTAATTACAACAGATCTTACCTTGTTTATACAAATAGTTACTGCAAGTCTTTCTTGAACTGCATGTTTAAGAAGTCGCTCTGTGTTCAACATCACCTGGGAAATAGAAATGACAAACAAAAACATATTAAGGACGTTCGCGCAAAAATTTTCCAACATTATCACTTAAAGTTGATGACTTAATTATGTCAGAAATGTAAAAAATGGGGGGTCACCGACTTCGTTTAGGAGAGAACAAGCCTGAAAGATCACCCTAAATCTGAAAAATCGGGCTTCATTAGTGAATAAGGCCACCATGTCAGTAAGCCCAAAAATAATACAATTGAATCTTTGAAGTGAAGTGCTCTCTGCCAAATATTGTTCAAGTAGACCTACTAAGTGAAATTAGTCAACTGGTGAGGTTCCTTAAAGATCAAATTCGTATTTAGCGACCATAGTTTCACGCGCCTTGCAGCCGCACTATGGCAGGATTCGATATCCGGTGGACAGAAATCTTTAAATTTTTTTAACTTCCTACATTGGTTTTTTGTTCATTTTTGGACAATGTGGAGATAATGGTGAATAAGATCTGTTTCTGGAAAGAAAAGTAGGGGTCACCGAATGTCCAAGATCGTTATATCCAGGCAAAGCTGCAGCAATGGCCATCTTCCCTATCATTGTTTATTTTAACACTAAGCGCGCGTGCTCATCGATGACGTGGCGTGAATTTTTGTGCGCAGTAAGGATGCACAGTAACAATTGGCACGAACGTCCTTAAGTGAGTATTTCAGTATATATACATGTACATGTAAGCTCAATGACCTGCCTGCATCACAACATTGTATGTAATGTAAAAGTCATATTGTATCCACCTCCCTCTGCAATCAATCTAATTTCCTTTGAATTCCAGTATACATGTAATGAAAACTTAAAAGAGAAATGAAAATCACTTACTCCTTCTGATGCGTCAATAAAAATCATAACTCCATCACACAGTCTCAATGCTGCTGTGACCTCATCAGAAAAGTTGACATGCCCTACAGAAATGCAAATTTCATAGGAACAAAAGGGAAAAAGTAATGCTTAATCAATAGTAACAAACTGGATGTTTTTAGTGAAGGCACATGGGGCATCTGCAATTGATACATGATCTTACCTGGAGTATCAAAAACATTGACCAGAAATGATTTCCCTTTGGTGTCTGGCAAAACAAGAGATACTGGAACACTCTTTATGCTCAAACCTCGCTGGAAGGAAAAAGTAATTAACCTTAAGGTATTTGTATGCTTTGTTTTACTGTATTCAGTTGACACAAAAATTACCCAAAATACACTTTTATTCCAGACAATATCTCACCTCTTGCTCAGTAAACAATGTATCTGTATAGCGAAGCTGTAAAAAAAAATTAAAGAATATAACTTGATACAGCAAACATTACTGTCAGCAGGAGTTCAAAACTTCTTACATATACTGTATAACTTAAATAAAATTAATAAATAAAAAATAAATTAGTGGATAAATTAATATGTACATGTACATAGGAATTCACCATGGCAAATCCCATGGAGAGCAACTTTGTCCACTGTTTCTACATCAAAATTTAGACCTGTTATGTGGTTTTTGTGGAGGGAGGAAAACCGGAGCACCCCAAGAAAAACCATTGGAGCGAGGCAAGAACCAACAACAAACTTTACCAACTTGTGATGCCAGTTCCCGGATACAACACGCACCACATTGGTAGAGAAAATCTCTCTCACCACTGTGCTCACACTGCTCCCTATGACATGTGGCGAGTTATCTTGAGTTCTTACATGTCTAATGTACAGTCATAAACATATAATGTAGCTCTGAGACTTACATCAGTTCCTTCTTTTGCTTGGATGTCCTGGTGAGTTTGTTCAATGAGGCAATCCACAAAGACAGACTACAAAATCAAATCACAAAGAAAAACAATCTATTCTTGAAACAGTTAATCTTGAAACATCAAATGAAAGTACATAACTGCAATACACTTAATTTTCAGTAAGAAGTAATTGTATGTAATTGTAGGTAATTGAAAAGTTACTGTAAAGTTACCTTTCCTGTATGTAAATGCCCTGCCAAAGCAATATTTCTGATGAGAACTGGGTTGTCCATTAAATCTGCCAAATACCTACAACAAAACTCAATGTTAGATTCTCTGATGGACACCAGTAGCAGCTACATTTATAAACTACATGTATATGCAGTACATACTCCACATCATAAGTTGTCGTTGGTAGATCCTGCTCAGCATGAAAGAACTTCTTTTTTGCCACAGGTTTGATTATAGGTTCTGTGAAATGCAAGGCACAGAATACACACATTATTAACAATGCTAAACACTTGTCAAATACTAGCTGGTAAGTTCAATATAACGCACAGAAAGGCACAAAAAGTTATAACTTCAAAATTATATTATTTCTAACAGCAAACTACTGTATATGCCCAAACTTCAATGTGCATGTACATGTGTAACTATTTTTCTACATTCATGTGTGACTAATGCATCGCATTCAGACACCAGGTACTCCAAGACCTCAAGCACCATTTAATGCCTGGGTACAAAGTCAAGAACATGTATCCAGGCTTGTGTAATATGCCTGAATCCTGGTATAAGTACTGAGGAAAATTAAGTTGTGCCCAGCAGGACTCAGATACATGCACCAAGCTCGGGCACCAAGTTTGAACATACAGTAACCTAAAGCAACTAGAGGTATAAAGAATTCTATGATTATCACTTATTTTGTAAATGGATTATAAACCTGTTAGAGGCTGTGTATCTTCCTCTTGCACAACAGTCTAAAAAATAGAACAATTACAAAAAGATGATTACATATAAGGCATACATTTTTTTCAACATTAACAGTCAGACTCATATTCATTAATAAGTTCCATTCTGCATGCTTATGGGATACCGGTAATGCACAAAGGATAACTTTGCGTCCTCTTACCTCAACCTCTGGTCCAAACACCTCTTCTGCAGTAGGGTAATACTTTTTATCCTGTAAAGCAACAATGTATGCACAAGATCAATCTTACATCCCCAGAGTACAAATAAGTGTTGCAGCTGTATATGAATATGTGTCATTTACTTTCTTAAAACATTTTGGCTTAGACTTGGAGAAAAATACATGGGAAAGAAAACTGAACATTCAGAAAACTCTTTGGCGATCCAGAAACAACAACGAGTCACTCAAGCAACTTTGACACCGAGTCCAAGATTCAAACCCTTGGCAACATTGGTGGAAGACAAAAAAAATTGTTGAATCCGTATATCAAAGTACATCATAGCTTGAGTCACTAACTACACTGACAGTAGCATTTCAACCAGGCATCATACTGAATAAAATCATTCCTCTGCAGACTACACATTTGTTTACCACTAGAAACTGTACCTCATGAAGAACAACTTGCATTTGAGGCTCTTCATCCTGGTCCATCTGTTCATCTTCGTCATCTTCTGCCTGAAAGATGTTGATGTAAATTGTATCTCAGTCAAATTGAGTTAGATCAACATGTAATAAACTTATTATTTTATACAGTACCTAGCAGTAGAGTTAAATGACTTCATAGATCTACACGTATACATTTCAAAGCCTGAAAGGACAACTTGACTCCGGAGTTTCAAGGGACACAAACTGGGAATTTCAGGTAGCGAGAACGAAACCTTAGAACACGACACTTTTAGGTAGCAGGTAAAGCTTTGTCAACTTTGGTAAGTTCAGTTCAGCATGATTTCCACAACGTTGAAACCATTTTGTGCCAGCACTAAACTGGCTCAAGGTACTTACTGCTGAGATCAAAATCTTGTTGTGCAGTTTCATGACACGAGTTACATTACAGAAACGACCCATGTAAGCGTCGTTTTACTGACGTTTCGAATGCGTTTCAAAGACAAGCCAAAGGAAAAGTTCACGATTTCACTGCAGTCATTTTACATTATGGGTTAAATAAAAACCACTACACTTACATATTCTATGGCGTCCTCTTCATCAGCTTCCTCTTCTTCCTCGCTTTCTTCGTCGCTTTCAAGTTCAGGGCCAATGTAGTTTCCAAATTCATCATACAAATCGGCCTCCATTTTGGAAAACGTGCAGAGAACGCTCTCGGTTGAAGCCTGGAACAAAATTTCTTTCTCTTCCCAGGGCTGCTCGAGTGTATGAGCCCAAAATACAGGGTCAGCGAGCAACCCCATGAGAGGAAGTTTAGCAATATGGCGGACAAGGTTTATACACGTGCGTTTGAAATTCGATTTTCCCCGACTTGAAACTGCTTCATCACTGCAATAAATTAAAATCATGGGTCGAGTGAAGAAAAAGCATAACTGGAAGGCGAGATTGCAGCCAGAAACAACAAAGGAGAGCGAGAAATCGACGCCATCGTTGAACCAGAAAGATGTCATCGAAAAATCAACAAAAGATGAGGAATACAGCAAATCTCATGACGACACCAACATCCTTGTAGCTCCAAGTAAGAAAAACAAAGTTAAGGTGACTCACAAGGATCCAAATGAGAAGCGAAAGAAACTCACCAAGAAGCAACGTAAAAAGCTTGAGAAAATAGTGGAGACGAAACGAAAGAAAGCCAAGAGGGCAGAATTACTCAAGTCACTTTCCGAGCATGCTGTAAGCGATAAAGAACTAGCTCAAATGAGTTCTACCTCCGATCTTGGTCAGCTGAACATAACCAGGAAGCGGACGTTGTCGGATGATGACAGTCAAACCAACACGATTGAGAGGGGTATGGTCTCTAGTATTCGCCGTGGCCGAAAGAAAGGAAAGAAACTTCGACTGGAGAAGAAAGCTCATGAATCTGTTCCTGCTAAGATCACTAAAAAGGCAGAGGAAGAATTCGACTCTGAAGAGTCCTCTGAAAGTGATGAGGAGGAGAGTGACAGTCAAGGTATGGCAGAGAAAAATCAGGGCGTGGAAAGTATACATTCAACTATAGATGTAGCAACTGAATGTAAAGACAAAGAAAATAGTGAGCTCTCTGACTCTAGGAAAACTTTGAAAGCCAAAGCGAATGAGGTTGAGGTACAATCAAAAGATGAGACTGTTGAAAAGAATGTGGCGCCGATGAAACCGGAGTCTGAGCCGGCCATTTTTAAAGAAGTGAAAAGAGACCCGGAGATACAAGCCGCCAGGCTTCAACTTCCGATTCTCGCCGAAGAGCAAGCTGTCATGGAAGCAATTCATGACAACGACGTGGTGATCCTTTGCGGCGAGACCGGAAGTGGAAAGACCACTCAAGTGCCTCAGTTTCTTTACGAGGGCGGTTACACAACTGGAGGATTGATTGGCGTGACAGAACCGCGGCGTGTGGCTGCCATGACAATGTCACGCCGTGTTGCTCTGGAGCTGAATATGAGCACTGAACTGGTTTCTTATCAGATTCGTTACGAAGGCAACGTGACCGAGAAGACCATCATGAAGTTCATGACTGATGGTGTGCTACTCAAGGAAATCGAAAAAGACTTTTTCTTGACAAAATATTCAGTCATTGTAATAGACGAAGCCCATGAACGCAGCGTATTCACAGATATTCTCATGGGTTTACTTTCCAGAATAGTTCCAATGCGTAAAAGCCAAGGGAAACAACTCAAGCTGGTTATAATGTCGGCCACCCTCCGCGTGGAGGACTTTACAGGTAATGCGCGTCTCTTTCCCACTCCACCCCCGGTGGTAACTGTCGAGTCCAGACAGTTTCCTGTGACGGTCCACTTCAACAAGAGGACACCTGACGACTACTTAAATGAGGCGTTTCGCAAAGTGTGCAAAATTCACCGCACCCTACCACCGGGGGGAATTTTAATTTTTGTGACTGGTCAGGCTGAAGTGCATGGATTGTGTAAGAAGCTGAAGAAGACATTTCCTTACAACTCGGAGAAGACAAAATCAACGTGCATCGCGGAGGCGAAGGTGAAAGATAAAAAATCCGAAGATGATGATGATGATTTTGATCTTGACAATTACCCCGTGAATCCAGCGGTGGAAGACAGAGAGGCCGAAGATGAAGATCTCGGTGAAGATATCGAAAACGAGGGCGACGGCAGTGGATTCGACCTCGACGACAGCGCGTTTACGTCGTTGATCGACAAAAATCTTCCTATGTTCGTTCTGCCGTTGTATTCGCTTCTGTCGAGCCAGCAGCAAGCCAAAGTATTCCAGCCACCCCCAGAAGGGACGCGACTCTGCGTCGTAGCAACCAACGTGGCAGAAACGTCGCTGACAATTCCCAACATCAAGTACGTGGTGGACACAGGTATGGTCAAGAGGCGCTACTATGATAAAGTCACTGGAGTGTCCTCCTTTAAAATCACGTGGACATCCAGGGCCTCAGCGAATCAGCGAGCGGGCAGGGCTGGTAGAGTGGAGCCTGGACATTGCTATCGTTTGTATTCCTCAGCCGTTTTCAGCAACGAGTTTGAAGAGTTCTCGGCCCCGGAGATCTCACGCAGGCCAGTCGACGATTTGGTTCTGCAGATGAAGGACATGAGCATCGACAAGGTTGTTAATTTTCCTTTCCCTACTCCGCCGGACGCGACAGCGTTGCAGAGCGCCGAGAAGCTGTTGTTGAATCTAGGCGCGTTAGAGGAGAAAAAAACGGTGAAAGGGAACGTCAACGCGGTCATCACTCCGTTGGGTCGTGCCATGTCCAAGTTTCCGGTTTCGCCAAGATACGCGAAGATGCTTTGCCTGGGGCACCAGGAAAATTGCATGGAATACGTCATCGCTATTGTTTCCGCTCTCACGGTTAAAGAAATCTTTGCTGATGACAACGACAGAGAAGCTGGTCAAATAACCAAGGAGGATCGGCAGAAGATTTCGCGGTTGCGTCGCACTTGGGCGGGGCAAGGTGATGCGCAGAAGCTTGGTGACGCGATGGTACTTTTGCGAGCTGTTGGAGCCAGCGAGTACGCAGGCTGCACCGAAAAGTTCTGTTCAGAAAACGGGCTTCGTCATAAAGGCATGGTTGAGATCAGAAAGCTTCGAGCGCAGCTCACAAACTCAGTGAATCTTGTGAATGCTGAGGCAAGGGTAGTGCTTAATCCTCGAATGAGCCCGCCATCCGCTGTCCAGTGTAAGGCCCTCCGACAGATCTGCCTCTCTGGTCTTGGTGACCATGTCGCACGTAAGAGCCCCGCCGGAAATAACCCCCAGCTGAAGAACTCCTACAGTTGCATGTCCCTGGATGAGCCGGTTTTCATTCATCCTTCGTCCGCGCTGTTTGATGTGTTACCAGAGTATGTGATTTACCAGGAAGTCGTGGAGACGTCGAAACTTTTTATGAAAGGTAAGGCAGTTTAGTGCTTTGACGAGGGAAGTAAAAACGGTGACACTTGTCATGAAACATTTTCAACTCTTTTGTTTTAGCAATATGTGTTTAGTTTAAATAAGTTATTTGCCTATTCGCTCTACACAGTGGAACCCAGACCGCCCTCGGGGAAATGGGCGTTGGCCGCTTTACAGCGGTTGACTGCTACATAAAGTTTCGTCAGAATTAGCACGACTCTTGGTAGGAACGTCAATTTATGGAAGTACATACATGTATGTGCTTTAAGCCAACATGGAATCATGCGAAGACAACAATAAAAGTTTGTTTGAATGTTCTTTTCAGTGGTCACTTCCAATTTCGGACAGTAGCTTATCTGTCATCGCTTTCAGTTTTCCAAAAGAAAATCGAAACTTCGTGTATTAAATTTTGGATAGCTGTTTAATAGGGGTAAGGACAGTAGAAAACTCTCAGTACAACGACCAAAAGATGACCGCGGCCGCTGAAAAGAGGTGGCGGGTTAATAGGAGTTTTATTTACAGCATTTTACGGACGCGCAAATTTCGGGACTTTGGTTACTGGCTGCTTAACAGTTGGCCGCTTGTTGATGTTCCACCGTAATACGCATCTGTTGCTTTCTTTGTTGCAGGTGTTATCGCTGTTCAACCTGACTGGATTCCAGTGTTAGTTCCAAGTATGTGCAGCTTCTCCAAACCTTTAGAAGACCCTGCGCCTCGCTATGACTCCGAGGCTGGTCTTGTCAAGTGTCACATGACGTGTACGTTTGGACCCAGGTCCTGGCAAGTTCCGGCTCAAGAGCTTGAGTACCCGACAGGACTCGAGAAATACAAGTGGTTTGGAAAATTTTTGCTTGAAGGAAGAGTGGCCCCTGCACTTTCGAAGTTCGTGCCTTTCCTGTTGGGAGCTCCTGTGACAATGATAAAGTCATGGGCAAAGTTACAACCGAGGACCGAAGTCTTGTTGAGTGAACTTGTTAGCGGCAGTGCGAATAGCAAGATGGCGCTAATGGCAGCTTGGAAGAAAAATCCAAAGTTTCTACTGGCTGCGTTAAAGCAGTGGATTCCTGAGAGTAGACATGCTGAACTGACTTTGATGTTGCCGCCTAAAGAATGAAACTTCCTTGCTTGGCATTAGTTCGTGCATTCACGAGAAAAAAAAACCTGTTCAGGTCAGAATGATGTCCACTGGGACCAACTCCCTGAGCCCGCCGTTTCCTTGGAGGGTAGCGTTGCTTTGCAACGTAGCGTGCAAATATAGCGCCAAAATTATGTGGTACTGTTGGAGGTTTCAGTCGCAGTTTCCCGTCCTTCCTTGATGAAGAAAAATGAACAGAAAATACTTCGACTTCTAATGCAAATGATTTCCCCAAATTAACACCGACTGTCACCTTTAAAATTTTGCGAGACCACTACACAAGTCTTTGAAAAACACAGAGCACAGCACTGATGGAAAACATCTCATTTATTTACAATTTCTCGTCTCTTATCAAATACTTCAAACTTCTGTAGTTCCTTTGACTTATGAGAAGCGTGAAGAATAGGATTCTTACTAAAATTACATCGGCTTTCGCTCAATAAATCCTACAATAATGCTAAAAAAATATTCTCATGTCAGGCTATTTAAAAGCAGTCTTTTAGAACACCGTTTTTTTTTTTCAATAATAAGATATAATAAAACTCCTCTTAAACGCCCCGGGCCGGTTCACTTTGCAGCAGAATGAAAAGGAAATGTTTTAAACTTTGCTTCAACAAAATTGCTTTCTCACTGAACTGAGACAATAAGTGAAAATCGGTTTAAAGTGGGACATTGCTTGTATCCGGGGGGAGTGTTTGATAGTGACATACGAAGAAGTTTAGAATCAGAACCGGTTAGGTTTTAAGAGAGATTTTACGGTTTTAAATATATAACTTAAACGGTTATTTGTTACATAAACAACCTAGTAAAAATATCCAATGGTATTTTGCCATTATTTTCTGTAGATAGCTTCTCTGTCTGCAGGAGCTAAGTCGAAAAAGACCACAATATATACAAAGAACAATAGCTCTGATAATACTCGGCAATAGCCAACCTTGTCTTCTAATAATTACAATTACAAAATTCCGTCATGCGTTTTTTCCCTTAGTGGCATGCAGCTAGCTAGGCCTAATCGTGTTCCTAGAGACCGCGATGCCTTTGGTCAGCACCTCGTTACCTTCGAGCATTCGGTCACCGGTGACCAAAACGCGCGGATTCTGGGGATGAGACTGATCCACGCAGGCCTTCACAAGAGGTCGACATCTAACTTTTTTCAACAATTATCAATATAACGTCAAGGAGACAAATGAGGGAAAAAATGAATCATCATCTGGGGAATCAGTTTCTTCAATCATCTTCATTATTGTTTCCGGGTTGATTCGGATTATTATGTTCATTGTAAATGTTTCATGTCTTTTTGCTTAAAGTTTCGTCTGTGTGGTCAACATAACAGTTTTCTTGTGCCGGGATAATATCACAGAAGTAGCCGTCCAGCAGAGTTCTTCAATTGTCTTTGTTCACACTTTGTTCATGGGCGCTGTCTCCTCGGGTGTGGCCTTCGGTGATTCCTTCTTCCGGTTGAAAAAGCCAAGCTGAAACAATGATCACTTATTAGTTACGTCAACATCTACCCCCAGTCAATTGAAAACTAGTTATTTGTTGGGGTCTGCGGTACCCTCATTCCTTGTGCCACTCGCCCGAAACTGACCTACAGTATGTTTTCAAAAATAAAGCAAAACCGTAGAATTTTAGGATTTAACTTAAGTTATAGTACAAACATGATTTCGGCTGGCCACTACCAACATTCTTCCTGTATATAGATGAACCGACCACAGCGTTTTTCGGTGATTCTTCAGTACAAACTAGTACGAGACCCGGCTTTCAAATTCGTTGCGTATCTTCTGTTCAACATTACAAGTGACAGTAACTCCCAAGAGACAACATACAACACAAACCTTGAACAGGACGAGAACCAGGACAGCCAGTAAGATGATTCCGCCGAGCACTGATACTAAGTACACCCACCA
>Ga0126343_10000388_pt1 | contig 16368 bp, 10 predicted proteins | sample Cyp2metagenome_FD_92531 | JGI IMG/M metagenome (GOLD analysis project Ga0126343, IMG submission 92531) | Coral microbial communities from Lord Howe Island, Old Settlement Bay, Australia - Cyphastrea 2 metagenome | ecosystem: Host-associated > Invertebrates > Cnidaria > Coral ...
AGATTATTATAGAAAATTATATTATAGATTATTATATAGAAAATTGTTTGTGTGCTTCTTATTGATCACGTGACTTTTCGTTATCACCTGTCTGCTATCGCTAGTAACACCTGTAACACGTATTGCCAAAGAAACAGAAATCTGCTGAAATAGAACGACTCCTGTGTGTATCGGCCAATTAGATATCGATCATAGGCTCGATTTCCGCCGCTCTCTCTCGTGCGCTTTACGTTCCTCCCGGAAAAGAGACGGTTGGACTGGTGAACTGCTGCTGAAAACCGAGCTTATGCAGAAACAAAATTCATTCAGCGATAGGTTTCCGTTGGTGGAGGCACGCCATGTTTTGAACAGTTCACAGCATATACATGTTTACACTGATCAAAACAGTGTGTGGTCTTCGCTCGAGCTCCAGGGGGTTAAAAATTTCCCCAAATGCGAATGAGTTATCTCAAATTTATCGCCAGGAGCGGAAGAGGATTTACGGTGAGACAAAACCCTTACTTTGGAGTTGACCTATTCTCTCGGCCGAGTAAACCGATATAATCGATAATCTGTGCCTAAATCTTGGGGTTGATCTCTCATACACCAGTCAAATCTTGTGATTACCGATATTTATCGATTATTCTAGCTAATCGATGAACAATTATCGAGTATTATCGAGTAATATCGCGTAATCGATTAGTTTCCGATGATCGATTTCTATCGATTTGTTATGCCCTGCTTGATTTAAACTGATACGTAAAGATGATGTAATAGCATAACTCAAGAATTACAATGGATTCTTGTAAGATAAACAGTGCTACAGCAGGTCCTTTTTGTAATATGAGGGACACCAGAGCGTGAAATAATGATGGTATGATGGATACTTGGGTCAATTTTTGCTGGGTTCTGGACAAATAGCTAATTTTTGGAATTCCATTTTAGTCACTTTCTATGGATTACCTTCTTTCTATAGATTACCTTCTGTTGATCTTTAACTTTGCCTCTGGATTAGTCAGTAGCAGTTTCCATCAATTTCACCTCTGTCTCACTATTGAGCACAATGTTTGGCTCACACTGACCTCTGCTTTGTTCTGTCTGTCATTTCTAATTTACTGTCAATAAATTCTGACTGAAAAGCAAACAGTTTTAGTTCACTATGTGAACTTACGTAATATCTAAAATTATTTAATTATAGGCTCACGCCATTAACTGAAGGCATGCTCTGATTTCTACTCATGCACTGATTTTTACTGGTCAGCAGAAGTAGCACAAAAATTTAACAGATGAATGACCAACTCCTCATTTGCATATCACTTATGTAATTTACACACCATCAACAAGTTGTGACCTGCTATCGCAACTAACAAGTTAAAAATTAATTAACTTAATATGGAATGTTGGTATGTTAGCAAGAGTACAGTATGAGTATGCCCTCACTGCATGCCTACATTTACGTAATCAACCACGTCACTTTGTGGCCATAGTTCTACCAGTTGTCCAGTGTAAGATGGCAACTATTGCTTATTAAACCAGTTTGTGTTCACTCCTTGCCTCTTAACGACATTCGCACCCATTGCTACTGTGCATCATTACTGCGCATGCAAATTAACACACCACGTCATACAACGAGGGCACACACTAAGCAACAAAATAAAGAATGATAGGGAAGTTGGCCATTGCTACAGCTTTGTAAGGATTTAACAATCTTGGACATTCAATGACCCCTACATTTCTTTCTAGAAACAGATCTTACTTAGAATGATGTACACATTGTCCAAAAATGAACAAAAACTGAGCAAATCTTGCCATCAAATCCTGCCATCATGCTACTGCAAGGTGTGTGAAACTATGGTCCCTAAATTCCAACTTGTTCTTTAAGGAACCTCACCAGATGACTAAATTCACTTAATAGGTCCACTTAAACAATATTTGGCAGAGAAAATTTCAGTTCAAACATCTACTTGCAATATTTTGGGCTTATACACACTGTGGCCTTATCAGCTAACAAAGCCCGATTTTTCAGATTTTTCGGGGCATGTTCACTCCAAAACGAAGTTGGTGACCCCCAATTTTTTTGCCTTGTTTGCAAAAGTAGATCATTACCTCTCTGCGTGGCAAGTTTAAAAAAATCTGTTTGTGGGAACTTTTGGGCGCGAACGTCCTTAATTCTCTGCCCTTCAAAGTAAATCAACAGAATGAACTGTATATTACATGTATGTCAAACCCTGGCAAAGTTATCCAATCATTCAGCCAATCCCTTACCTGGGTTTACAGCCTTAAAGCTATTCAAACCTGATTTTGTTTTTGCCTTTATTTTGTGACTGCTTAATGTGTATATAGTTGTGATGATCATTGATGTCCTTACATCTTTCTGCACAGTTGAAATATACCTGGTGTATAGTCTTGCCTGTAGTATATCCACCTGTAAAATGTAGTGAATTAGCAGTCAATGTGATTTCTATGCCTTTTGTTCTTTGTTTAAGGTTTATAGCTGTTACTCATGGAAAGCAAATCAAGGTTTGGAATGCTCCTGACTATAGTAAAGAGTTTGCACCCTTCACTGTTCATAGAACTTACACAGGCCTCTTTGACGACACTGTCTGTATAGACTGGTCTGCAGACTCCAGGTTAGTATTAGTGATTGGCCAGTTGTCAGTTTGCGTACAAGTTAACCTGTTTTAAACTCATCACAAATAGATGAGCTTGGGAACTGGAACCTTAAGGGTTAGTGGAGGGCAAAAAGCCATAAGTTGAGGGGAGGTATCCATGGCAACCCTGGAAGTGGGAACCACCCCAAAAAGCAGCGGCTAACTATTACCATCACCCTGAAAGGTATCAGTGGAAATAACTTACCTGATCAATACTTACCAAGAAACCAGCAAACCAAGTGGGAGGGAGAGAGGGAGCAAGAATAAGGCAAATTTGCTGGCACAAGGTGCAAATAATATGTGGTTCTAGAAAATATCCATACTCTCCCCCCCCCCCTGTGGAGGGTCACGGAAATTCTTAGGGGTAGGGGGGTCTAAAAGAGACAAATTTCTGAAGGGGAGGGAATTTCATAAGGAGGTTTTCTTTCCAGAGGGTATGAAATGCAATCGAATAAACACTTGCGTACTTTTCCAATTGATCACTTGCGTACTTTTCCAATTGATTCAGGTAACCAAGAAAAACAAAAAGTTCTCTCCTTTGAAATAGACGTAAAATTCATTTTCTATTATTAGCCCGGCACCAGACGACACACGTTCGACGTGGAGTCAAACAAAATGGCCGACAAGAAAAACATCATGCCCAGACCCCTAACATTGGCTGTATTGAGTGATCGAGCAGAAATGAGTTCGAGCGGAAGTGGGCAATCTCTCTCTTCGCTTTTGCCCATTTTCACTGGCTCTTCATTGTTAATGCAGAGTGCGCTATTGGGATGGTTTGGTTTTGACCTCGCTAAAGCACTATGGCAATAAGGCGTTAACTTTAATGTTTGAATAATCAATTAATTAATTAGGCTTGTAACAAGGGGGTAGGATGGCGCAGGTAGTGAGCACTACGTAAAATGGGTAATCTACATGTACCTACGATACTTTAGTATAAATTTCAAAAGGCTATATATTTGATTCGAAAAGCCCCTTACTCTCTTTGTGGTACTTTTCTCTTTTCCACAAAACCAATATTTATGCTGAACGCATGCGCAGATTATTAAGCGTTAGTGTCAGCTGCATATCAGGTGAGAGATACATTTCATACAAGATCACACTACGAAACTGCAATGGTTATACAATGTAAGCGCGGTTATAAGATTTAAAAGATCTTCTTGTTTGGCGATTTTAGGTAGAGTGGAAAATTGAAAGAGGTGCAAATTTGCTTACAAGTTAACCAACTGAATCCTCCTTGAGGTAACACCTCCAGTCATTAGGTTGTGCTTCTACATAAATTATAGGCTCAAAATTTATTCACATTTTTCATTCGGTGAGGAGAAATATATGGGGGAAAATAGGACAAACATGGTTGGGCTAATGACTTCCAGATTGTGGCCGGAGATGGTTGGAAATGGAAGATGAGCAACAAAAGCTCTGCATGCGCAGTGAATTGTCCTTTCCCATGACCCACGCAGCTTTGCACATAGATTGGAAGTTTCTTTTTACAAGACGTTGTAAAAGTAGACTTTGACTCCTAAGAGGGCTAAACATGGAAGATTGTATCATATGTAAAGTAGTCAAAACACGCACTTCTTTTATATCTGGGTATGCTTGAGAGTTTTGCCCAAAAGTTGTTGATCACAGTGTACATCAATGGATGGAGAAATAAGTAATTGAGAAGAAAAGTAATGATGAAAAAAGCATTGAGCATGGCTGATTACTCTACTTAAAGGGATGTACAGGGGGGTGTCTAGCACGTTCACGAGCGGAGAAAATAGCACATTACTTATCACGGATATCAAATTTCATTTGCCCAAATCATGAAAATAGGCAAGTGAAGTACATTTTTTAAAATAACTTACTCTGGCACTTGAAAGAGTGTTTGAAATCGTTTCTGAGTATTGCTTTAATGTTGCAGTGTAGTGCAAAAATGTTTTTCAGCAAGTGTTCAGTTATACAGTCATTTATAATCATTTGTGTAGTTTTAAGACGTTCTATAAGTAAACTTGTTACAAGTAAGTTATAAGTAGTCATAGAACTGAAAAACCCTTGTCAGGAGTTACAAGAAAGTGTGTATGTACATAGAGGGTTGTACATGTGATGTAATTGCTGCGGAGCGAGCGGAGCGAGCGAGCAGCATCATAAACAGGATTTAAGAAGAATATGTAGAAGGGGAAACGAATTCTAGAATTCATCACTTTTTACCAGAATGCATTGCATTTAACCAGAGTGCAGTGTGCCAATTTTTACCAGAGTGCATTGCATCACGGACAACTCAAGAATGTCGCGCCATAGAACCGTCGTCCTTTTTCGTGTAGATTCCAGTAAGAGAGTTTGCTCTGATTTACCGGTAAAGGGATGTGAAGGCGATCGTGCTTGAATTTTGCAAATCTTAATTTTGTTCCTAACGCAGGTTGTGAAAGTTTGTAAATCTGGATGATTACTTGCGACGTCTTAATCTTATACTTAGTATGTCATTCCTTAGTAGTCTCGCCTCCTTGGTCGAATTCTTAAATGAAGAAAAATCGTCGTTACTAAAGCCCGTAGAATAATGAAACCAAACGGAAACCGTAGAACACGCTAATTTCATATATGCTGCCATCTCTTTCTTTTCATCTAAACATAAGTAATGCATTTTCACACGTCACGATGGACGTGTACACGTCTCAGTCTGCAGGTCTGTGAACATTCAAGAGATATTTAATGTGTACTAATACAGATTTATAAGTTAGATTTCTGCTTCAGCACTTTCCACATCTTTCGATTTTCGCGATCTGGTTAAAGAGAGGTTGATGTGAATAGCTTCATGTCCAAACATAGCTCAGATTACAATGCACTTTTTTGTTACGATCCCTTGGCACAACTCGCCATTGATGCGTCATCACGCATGAAGTCTTGCCAGTCTCGCCTCCGTGGTCAAATTCTTAAATGAAGAAAAATCGTTGTTACTATATAGCTTGTAGGATAATGAAAACAAACGGAAACTGTAAAACACGCTAATTTCATATATGTTGTAATCTTTTCCTTTCATTCAAACATGAATCATATTAGCTACAGCTTAAGGCGGCATTTTCACACAGCGTGACCGAAAGGACGAGTCCTCGACACTGTCCACATTATATTCATTTATAGAGACACTTAATGCATACCAGTAAAGAAGTTATAAGTTAGATTTCTTTTCCAGCCTACAATTTTTTCATCTTATAATTTTCGCGATCTGGAAAATGGGAGATTGATGTGTATCGTTTTATGCCCAAAACATTGTCACGATCCCTTGTCACACTTCGCCATCAGTTCGTCATCACGCATGAAGTTGATGCATACAAGACAGTCACACAAGAACAGATTCCTCGCAATTCGGCACTGCTTTAAGCAATACAGGTTAATGCAAGTCTTGAAACTTGCAGGTAAATGAATCACTTCGTAAAATATGTCACTATCAACAGAATGTGCCGCAGCATTACTATCTTTTAGATACCCTAGTGTATGTGATTATTCAACTCTCAATGTCTGAAATTTGTACATTCTTTAGTTATGCTTATTGCAGGTCCAAGAGAGGCCTGCAACCCTAATCTTGACAGTGACCAGCGGATTAAGTATTATGCGTATGTGCTACGTTTCTAACAGGGACGCTGAAACTGGAAATTGAAATTTTGTTCTGCAACTAAGAACGATCAGAATGCGAAAAATGTGCCAATCACAACAGTTTGTCAATGGGATGCACGCTTCTGTCGCATGGAAGATCAAAGTATGTGAAACGTGAACAAAAAATTCTGCCAGGCTTGTGAACCCAGAACCGTCATCAAAACTTTGGAACTGACCTGACGCTGCCGAAAAAAATTCTTGTCTTCAAAAATGTGGATTCACGGTTTTCACAAACAAAATACTGTGTCCCACCTTACGGTGCAGGTCTATATGTTGCAAACATAGGTATCGATGTTAGATGTATCGGCATAATTATAGGCATCGGTGAGTCAACAACAAAAACCGACGTTTTCATTTCCGTGTAGAATATCGTAACTTGCCGCCCAAAAACATTTCTTTTGTCCAAAATGTCTATTCCTGATTTCTCATGAACAAAATAATTCATTCCATCTTAACTTTATTTACAAGTCGCAAATGTAGGCATTGATATTATGTAGGCATTAAATCAAATTTTCGAACAACTGCCGACAGTGCTCACAAATTTTCACTAGCCAAAATGGCTAGTGAAGCACAAAAACCACTAGTCAAAATGGAATTTTTACTAGTCTGTGGCTAGTTGGCTACCGTTAGTCTCGAGCCCTGTGGCTACTGTTAGTCTCGATCCCTGTGACTTGTAAAGCAGCTATGACCACTTCAGGCATAATATCTAAAAACATGCAATATTATTATCTTCTCTGTCCATTGCCAACATCTTAAAAGCTCTTTAAGTGTATTCAGGCCCGCACTTTCTAACCTGTGGTTACTACTAGTAATAATTAACAATTACTTGCTGAAGGCGAAGTGAATATTGGTGAATATTCCCAGAGATGAAGTCGAGGGGTAAATTCACCAATATTCACGAGCCTGAGGCGAATAATATTATTGTTTTAGTATAATTACTCAGGTGATTATAGAAATACCTTTTTAAAGGAGTGTTCAATTTTACCATAATGGCTGCTAATCTCGCAATCTGACTGACTGATTTGCCATTTTCAATAAGAGTCCAACCATGCTGCTCACGTCAATGTGTCGTGCTATGTCTTTTTCAGCTCGCGCCCTGAAAAAAAAATTTGACGCTGATATTGTGGTGAAAAACAAATGGAAATGTGGATTGTCGTGGTCTGTACTCTTATGGACAATGCGTACGCGTACGCGTCATTACTCGTTCCCGAACATTTTTTCCTCGTTGTTTCTGCCTACTGAGCGAGTTTGCAAATGTTTATGAGAAGAAAAGTAAAGAAAAGTCTGACGCATACAAGTAGCTCAGTTGCGTAATGCAGCATGTGCACCAAATTTCACTGGAATTTAAATGGTTTCTTAGTCACATTTAGCACAGTTTTCACAACTTACCTTTGAAGAGTGTCATTCTCAACTTTGTGACGTGTTTGGTATTCCTCGCAATGGCACTTTCTTTCATTAAATTAATTTCCTCCTCGGGCACATCGAGTAATTATACTAATTAACAATTATTCGCCGAAGGCAAGGTGAATATTGTTGAATAATTATTATTCGACAATATTCACCGAGCCTGAGGCGAATAATTGTTTTAGTATAATTTCAGAGAAGAACAACAGAGAATAACAGACTAAAACATAGAAACAGGGACCCAACAGACGCTATGCATAAATGGCTGCCAATTTAAAGTTCTTTTGTAAGTATTAACCTCTTTTTTGAGTTGATAATTCAAAGGAATTGTTACTTTCAAACAAGGTTAGTTGGGCTAATTTAAATGCATACAAAAGAATTTTAAATTGACAGCCATTTATGCATAAGGTGTATTGTTTGTTTGCATAGACATAAGTAGCTGTACCTGTACAATTTTATTAAAAAGCTTACGTGTATGTTTACGTCGACTGTGAGTCAGTTTACTCATCAAGTTCGGCAGTAAAACAATTAATCAAGCAAAACACTGTGAAGAATAAATTCATCCGGTGCCTTCGTTTTATCACTCCTTCCACAGTTGTCATCATCGTCTTAAAATGAGTAGCTTTAGTTTGGAGAAAAACAGATTTGGGTCAATCGATCTGACCTGCTGACAATCAACATAACCACTGCGTTTACAATTCTAAACTGCCTTGAACACGAGTTTAGGAAGAATGTTTGGCCCAAGGATGACAGCAGTCATTTTGAAAATTCTCCATCCTTTCAAATATAATAATAATAATAATTAAAAAAATGCTTGTAAAGATAATCCACTGGCCGCTTAATGGAGGTCAAAAACCATACATGTATAAATAATACACTTGCGACAGCAAAATGGTGGCCGCGGCCGCTTAATAGAGGTGGCCGTTGAATAGGGGTGGCAATATCCCGGACTTGAGTGATATCTTGCGATTAGATGAAAGATTCATTCACCAACTGTCCACCATGTTTACTTGTAGAGATGGCAAAGGTGGCAAGCTTAGTAGCCAGGCCACCAAAATGTTATATAAACTGCCTGGACCGTTTTATATATAGCATTATATAAGGAACGGCTCGACCAATCAGACAACTCTTTGTTCAGCTCTGAAATTATACTAATTATAATTACAGTCCGACCTGTATTAAGTGGCCACCTACTAAGCGGTCACCCTCCATTAAGCGGCCACTTTCCAAAGTCCCGATTTATTTGTCGGTAAACTGTTGAATTTGACACCCCTATTAAACGGCCACCTCTATTAAGCGGCCGCGGCCACCATTTTGCTGTGGCAAGTGTATTATTTATACATGTATGGTTTTTGACCTCCATTAAGCGGCCAGTGGATTATCTTTACAAGCATTTTACATATTATTTGAATAAATCGTCCATGAAATGTCTTGAGCTAAATTTTTTCACATACTAACTGTTGATGTTAAAAGGCCTAAGAAACATGTCAACGAGGTTTTGCATTTTTTCTGTACATTATCAACCTGAAGAAATACTGTACATTTCAATTACGTGCTCTCTTTATTAGAGCTAGCACTAAGCATGGCTTGGAAATGCACTTGATGTTTTAGTTGCAATGAATTTTGGATTTATAACTTCATATCCATTCACTTTTTAAAGCATTTTACTGTACAGGCAAAAAAATCATGTTTACTGCCTTTCCTATCCAATTTATATTGTACCTCTATTAAGCAGCCAACCTCTATTAAGCGGCCACTTTTGAAAGTCCCGAGGGTGGCCGCTTAATAGAGGTCGGACTGTATAAGGCTAATATATAGATTTAGGCAAGCCTAAAAGCGTAGCTTCAGTTATTTACTTGGATGTTGTAAATAATTATACAGTAATCCAACGTGTGAAGCAAATTTTGGACGAATTTGTAGTTTCGGCTGTTTCTTCCCAAAATTGCACCGGAAAATGTGCAAAAATGACAACGTACGAGCGTGAGAAGCTGTCGAAGATAGCAAATCAATGGTTTCCTTATTCCAACGGTAAAGAGAAGAAATTATGGTAGTTTACGAAGCGACTGTCTCTACTAACACAAAGAAAACTTCAAAACTCTCCTGGCAGTATTTATAAATACAGTTTTATTGAAGGTATACGGCGAAAAACAACAGAAACCTAAGCTTATTTGTTTACAATATGCAACTCTATATTCAACGACTCAAGTCTTATAGTTTGAAATTTTTCAAATTTCTCTCATATGGTACCACATAAGATAAATTAGGGAGATTTCAAAACTGCTATCGAAGATATAAAAGCTTAACCTACTGTATCTCCCCGGAGCGAAGTAACCACACAATATTCATGGAAAAGGCGAAAGTTTTTATGTATTAAAGTCGCTTACCGCAATGTGGCAGTTCACATCAGCTTCCAATGACAGTTGCAAAGACTGACCTGAACTAATCTTTCGAAAGATCAACGAATCAACCACTTTTTCCCGCTGTGTTTTTTCCTCTAAACACGAGAAACACGTTTGATTTCTCTTGTTATCACCTGATGAAATCATGTGGCTTCTTGCACCGCTGCACATCTCGACACGCGAAGTTCTGTAGTCTTGTGAGTCAATTTCTTGGGTATTTCAGCTCTTTTCTATAGCTCTCGTTCGCTCTACATCACAAAAATCACGGCATTGTTTGATATTATCTCCTTTCTCCAGCCCTGACTCGATCTAAATCACAGCATCGTTCAGTAGTACTATCGCGCCTTCTTTCTAGCCCTGGCCTGCTCTTTCGCGAACTTCTCGCCACATCTTTGTCTGTTAATCCTTGCTCTTTGCCGTTCTCATTCATGCCCTGCTTCACTTAAACCCTACCTTGAAACGTTAGATCAACCACTCCGATAGTTTGTTGACATGGCAAATAGAAAAGAGTGTTTTTCTGACTTTTCTAAACAAAAAACCGCCAAGGAAAGATGGCATTCCTAAGTTTCCTTAGTATGGGTGACCGTCAGGAATATCTCAAGACGCCCCTCCCCCTCCCCCCGAGTCTGTACGGACGTTCGCTTGCTCGCTCGGTCGTACGCTGACATCATAACCAAATTTTCTCGGCTTGATGGGTTACCAATTTTCCTTACCCATGGTGCTTCGCTGGCGCACTTTGCGTGCTGAAGCTCCGCTATAAAGCATAACAAATTTAATGTAACTTCCTGAAGAATTGTTACACGTAACATCACTTCCAAATCCTTCTATAACCAAAAAGAGTCTACCAGGTCAGTGACCCATACAGCCAAGGGCCATCCTGGTTTTTGAAGCATAAAGTGACTAGGAATATTTTTACAGCCCCTGGATGGGATGCTCATCCATTGCAGGGTTACCCCCAGGGTAACACGCAATGCAATGAGCTAGAGCTCAAACCCAGACTGCTGTATTCAGAGTTCATTGCACTAACCATTAGTCCACTGTGCCTCCACTAGGGATGGTGAATAGTAAAATTTGAGACTTTGTGAGATGGCAAGACAAATACTATTATTTTCTGTATCCCCAAGTCTTTCTTATCCTTCCAAACTAAATCAAAACTCCGAGAAGGTGTTTGAAAAAAAATTGAGATTTCAAGACCCATGAAATTTGTCTAGAATTATCGGAGATGTGAACTAAATAATACCACAAATGAAAGCCCAGGATTAAATATCGGAATTTTACATTATATATACTTGTATTCATATTAAATTTTGATGTATATAGGTAAAAACAATCAGGTTGACATGTATGTGTTCTTTTTTATGGACAGATATTTTGTTGTGGGCAGCAGAGACATGACAGGACGTATCTTTTCACTTTTCCCTATGGTGAATTTTTCTCCGGTCACCCTGTCTGGCCACCGAAACACTGTAAGAGGCTGTTTCTTTGAAGAAAACTCACTGGATGTATCCTTGTTGGTATTGAACTCAGGGTGTAAACTCATTATTTGTGGTGGATATCTACCTTGAAGGATAATAGGGGTCTCATTTAGGGCCGGGCACTGTGGCAAATTGACTGGCTGTGAGGACAATTTTGCCTGGCTGGTTTGACTATCTAGCAGGGTATTAACAAAAACAAAGACCTGCAGATCGGAGACCTACAAAAACTGAGAACCCCTATGAAAACAAAGACCCTTTTAATATGAATACATGTAGTTTCAATATTGATCCAGGCTATTGTTATCTGGAAGAAGAGCAGTTCATCTAGGCATAAACAATATCTTCTACAGGTAATTGCATTAAATCTTGCTTGAAGTAAGTCAATTTTTTTATCCGGAATAACAACAGTTAATCTAGGAATAACAAAATATCTATCAATTACACACTTTCTTTGCAAGTCTTGCTTGTAGTAAGTATATTTTTACCAGGAATAACAGTTCATCACAAATACCACCACAAGTGTAATGGTTCCTCTTTGTGACGAGTTTGGACTGACAAAACTGGAACGTGAACAAACCACTGCAATTAAAACAGGTAGCCATCTTACGATGTTATTAAAAATTGAAACCTGTCAATTGTAAAACATTTAGCTTACACTAAACTCATTTGGTATAAAAATACGTCACTAGATAATCAAGAATTCATCTGGAAATAAACAGCAACCAGGATGCGCGATCTGTCAACTGGAATATCAATTATTTACTAATGCTAAAATAACCGTTCCTCTTTGTAAAGAACTCGGACTAAAGAAACTCAAAAAGCAGAAACTGCAACAATTACAAAAAACTGGAATTTAGACATGTCGGGTAGACTTCGAAGGATTGTATTAAAAAGTAAAATTCATCAATTGTAAAACATCTACCTTGTACTAAATACATTTGGCACAAAAATGTGTTTCTACGTAATCAACAAGAATGCAGTATGAAAACCAAATACATCTATGGGAAAAGTCCTGGAAAAAGCTAGATATTAGGGAGAAAAGGTTCTTCAAATAAACTTTGTGATTTGACAGCGATTTTGACAGCGATTTGACATTCTGTTCCCATATTCCAATAACAGCAGGTTGGGATTTTTCTCGCAATATACACCTGTTTCTAGAAAGGTTGTCTAACAAAACCGTACGTGACAATGCCGAAAAGTATTATTGGTAATGGGGCTTTATGGTCCTTGATTGAGGCTATTGGTGTTTCAGTGACATGGAGGAAAACAGCACAAACAAATGTATCTACACCTTCTTTTTTCTTGTAGGTACATGTAAACACCGTGAACTTCAATCAATCAACACTATACTCTTTCTACCCATAATACCAATCGGCATTTATTCGAGTGTCATGTTGAAGAGTTTCACTTGCATCCTGCAAACAACAAGAAAAATGAAATAACTCTTTTGATATACAATGTATCAATCGACCAATTGGCAACTATTTTTGATGATCATTGATTGGTCAGGCCAGGTTAAATTGCTGAAAACTACACTGTCCGAGCTTTTTGCCTTTATGAATTTGCACATGCATGTTTTTCACTGCTTTAAGGAGGTTAAGGCCAATAAATGATAATGCTAAGGCCGATAAACTTGCCTATAATGTTTGAATGCTTGCTTCAAACTTAAAGGCAATGCAAGCAGATTTGTTTTGATGTTTTCTGTTCACGCAGTATTTCTCTTGAAAGTTTTTGTCTTCATGTGAAACATCTGTCTTAGAACCAACAAGAACCAACACATCTCTTTTCACTTGCAACCTGAAAATAAAGTACTTTGTTAATAACATCATGTTTAAACTTATAATTTTTTACAACTTTCTATGCAAATAATTACAACGTAACACGTATACTCAATTTGCTGTTGAGAGGAACACGAGTCAGAGAAGAATACCTTACCAGTCGATAAAAACTAGTAATTATTGTCAACTTTGGTGTTTTAGTTTTTAGCAGTGAAAAGTTTCATTCATTTTGTTTGCTTTACAATATTGCAATTTAATAATTTGCACTGCAAGGTAAATTTCAAAGTTTTCTGAGTATTTTTCGCAGTTTTTAGACAAGAGAACAGAATTGTCGAGCTCTTTTATTGAAGCAAGTTCAGAGATCAGAAGGAAAATGAAATATTTGCAAGCCAAGAAAAGAACACGTCAAAACACATGCAATAACCACCATATTAAAGATAGTCGTGAATAAGGATGTCGCAGCTTTCACTTTCACTGCGTAACAAATAAGATCGTGTTTACTACACCAGAACGGGCGGTTTTTAGTTTATATGCAATTTTGTTTGGATTTCTTACGGATTTATGCGATTGAAGTGATTTGTTTGGCTGTTTGATCGAAGCAAGCTAAGAGATTCAAAGAAAAATTAATTATTTGCCAAGGTAAACAAGAGCTTTCCAGAACTTGCAGCATTTATATCAATGCTCAAGACAATCATTTTAAATTTAATGTGGTAGCGTAAACCTCTGATTGTGTGACTGGCGTGAATACTTGTCCTTTACTCATAGCACAAACAAATTAAATTTTTTTTTACAATGTAAGGAAGAAAGCTGTTTATTGATAGCAGTATTACCGGTAATAGCGTGATACTAGTCTCTTTTCGTATCATTCATGGGCATTTCCCGAGCAAACTTCCAGATTAAGACCAATACATTATCAGAGATTTTACAATCTGAATGGCTGAGAGCTATGGTGCAATAAAGTGATGTGGTGTGTACATTAATCAATGAATTATCATGGACTGCGTTGGAATGTCCACTGTGAAAAAATTGGGGTCACTGACTTGGTTTTGGAGAGAAAAAATACCCTAAATCTGAAAAATTGTGCTTCGTTAGCTGATAAGGCCACAGTGTCTGTAAGCCCGAAATTAACATTGCAATTAGATCTTTGAAATGAAATGTTCTCTGCCAAATATTGTTTAAGTGGACCTACATGTATTAAGTGAATTTAGTCAACTGGTGAGGTTCCTTTAAGAACAAGTTCGAATTTAGCGACCATAGTTTCACACACCTTGCAGTCACAAGATGGCAGGATTCGATGTCCCACAGACAGAAATCTTGAATTTTTTTTAACTTCCCATGCACAGTTTTTGTTCATTTTTGGACAATGTGTAGATCATTGTAAATAAAATCTGTTTCTGGAAAGAAAAGTAAAGGTCACCGAATGTCCAAGATCGTTAAATCCACGTAAAGCTGTAGCAATGGCCATCTTCCCTATCATTGTTTATTTTATTTCTTAGCGCGCTCGCTCGATGCATGACGTGGTGTGTGAATTTGCGTGCACAGTAGCAATGCGCAGTAGCAATGGGCGCGAATGTCCTTAAGAACTTGTACAGTGTAGATGAAAGTGAAGAATGATCATTGCAGTAAATTTTCAAACTTAAGCAATTGGAAAGAAAATCAGGGCTTCAAATGCTCATTGTTTCCTGTCAAGGTGCTGTGAGGGTTTGGCAGTTATCTTTTGCATTTTTTTCTTGCATTTGATGGGTCGCAAGACAATAGATATTCCAGAAATTTCCTCTGGTGCTCACTGTTTTATGGGAAAAGACTGTAAAACAATCAGTGTAATATGAATATACAAGTCTGACTTGCACAACCGACATGGTTTACAGTACAGCTGGCAAACATACTTAAGAATGTTACATGTTCGAAAAACTTGACGCAACGTTTTCAAAACCTGTGTCACATGCATGTGCAGAAACTTTCAGGCTGCTGTCAAAACTTGACATGTTCATGCTGTGAATGTTAATTCGTTCACTTGAAAAACACAACAGCTGGTCTAGACAAACTTGAATGAAAAAAGTAGCAGTCTTTGTTTTCATAGGCATTCTTTGTTTTTGTAGAGGCCATGGTTTTCGTAGGTCTTCGATCTTGAGGTCTTTGTTTTTGGGTCTTTGTTTACAATACTTCCTGTCTAGCAGAGAGCTTCTCTTACAAAGAAGTTCAGCTCTAATAGTTTTTCCCACCCTTGAAAACCAGTTGCCTCCTGCTGAGGATGTTGATGAAACCCCTGATAATAGTGATGGAAAATTACACTCTAAACAGGGTTTATGTATTACAAAATTGGAAATTCTGATATTTGGGGTAATACATTTAAGAGGTATTCAAAGTGGTGTGTATGATGTTGTAACAATGCGCTATATTGTAGCATGTGAAAATCAGGTACATGTATGGTTAGCAATGAAAGAAAATTGGTGAGCTAAGCATGCTCTTGGGAGGAAAATCTCTCAGGGAATCAGAGCTTTTTAACTTTCTTTTGATGCTACTGATCTACAGTTCTGCTATCCTACACCAAATGGTGAGACGGTTAACAGCCTCAGCAGGTCTGCAGTATGTAATATATAGATTTAGGCTTGCCTAAAAGCGTAGCTTCAGTTATTTACTTGGATGTTGTAAATAATTATACAGTAATCCAACATGTGAAGCAAATTTTGGACGATTTGTAGTTTCGGCTGTTTCGTCCCAAAATTGCACCAGAAAATGTGCAAAATCGCAAGTGCTATTTTTGCCAACGCCTTCGCAGTCCCTTTTTCGGCCGTAGCTTTACCAGTCTTTAATCAATAACCCTTAAAGAAATTCAGCAAAGCATCTCACTAAACCCAATAATTGATTAAACGAACAAAATGACGAAGTCTCCGTAATTTGTAAATGCAGATGCATGACAACAATGTCATGTGAGCGTCAAAAGCTGTCAAAGATAGCAAATCAATGGTTTTCCTTATTCCAACGGTAAACAGAAGAAATTATAGTAGTCTAAGAAGCGACTTTCTCTACTAACACAAAGAAAACATCAGAACTC
>Ga0126343_10000389_pt1 | contig 16359 bp, 10 predicted proteins | sample Cyp2metagenome_FD_92531 | JGI IMG/M metagenome (GOLD analysis project Ga0126343, IMG submission 92531) | Coral microbial communities from Lord Howe Island, Old Settlement Bay, Australia - Cyphastrea 2 metagenome | ecosystem: Host-associated > Invertebrates > Cnidaria > Coral ...
AGACTCGTCCGTAGCAGAATACATTTCATCACTGAAGAATCATTCAGTTAGACGGCTCCTATACACGACAAAGAGTCATTTGCCGGGGAACGTTTATGTATTGAGAAACTGGCGAAGAAAGCAGAGGAAAAGTATTGAGAAACTGGCGAAGAAAGCAAAGGAAAAGGAGAAGATAAAAGACTACGTTCTGTTGAACAGCGAGAATGTGCACGAGGACCGAGTCACGAGAAGTACAGTTACGAAGCACTTACAAGTTGGAAACTGGGGTGAAACGTTAGTTTGGTTTGTGAGTTGTGGATTTGGTTTATCAATCGTTGGTTGAGGGAGAGTTGTTGTTTAGGACAGATCAAGGACAGCGACGCGAAAGGAACTAGTAAAAGCAGCATTTTTTTCCTTTTTATTTTTAAAATAAAAAATAAAAAAAAATATAACACTCTTGTAAATAGGTTTAGTTTACTGTAGTTTTAATTGTCATATTCATGTGAATTAATTTAAATAAATAACTTAGCCTATTGTATATCGTTATTGTTAGTTAGTGTAATTGTTTTAATTAATACTTGTAGTCTTTTGTTAAGCTGTAGCGTGTTTTCTCGGGTGTGTTTATGCGTAGTGTTTTTATGTGTTAGAGGGCGCCCACCTTTGTGGCGAGGATTCGTCACACTGACACAACCATCTTCACTTGGCTAGACGTCGATGACCTTGGCAAGCAGCCACTGGCTACGTGGTTATCCAATAATCTCTCTGTCGTAAGTCGTTTTGAGTGATTCCTCTTCCCATGTGGTTCACTTTAGCATGGCAGAATTTGATTAACAATTCTGTAATTGGACTCTTCCGTGGAAGTATTACTGGATGCTTTGTTACAAGCGGAAGATCGGCTCGTTTGATACGACCAACGACTTGCATGAGGCCATCCTTATCCCAGAAGGGACCCAGACGGTTCAAACAACTGGACATCTTGATAGTTCGATTTCTCAGCTATGATAACTCTCTAGTTGATGCTTCTCCAACTACGTTAAGCTTCACTTGGATTTCTTCAAAGTAATGTTCACGTTGAACAATCTTGAGGACTTCCCTTTCGGCAAACCGAAACTCTGTAAGCGTAACTGACGCCTTTGGCAACGGTCCAATGCACTTTGCATTCTCTTGTTCGCTCAACTTCACTTTTCTGTTTGTCAGTTTGGACTTGAGTTGCAGACACAGGGCGACTACCTTCAGAAGATGCCACCAGATTGATATCAGATATTACCACCGTTTTCGTTGATACGCGACTTTGGAAAACAAACCACCCGAGGAAACGTTTCCAAAATTTCCGTCAATCTTGCGTGTTATCGACAGATCGGATCGAAATCCACCAATCACAGCCACTAGTGTGACCTTCTGACTTTCTTTACGTCATGATAGCGGGCTGTGATTGATGGATTTCGATCCGTCATGTCGATAACACGTAAAATTGACGGAAATTTTGGAAACGTTCCTGCGGGTGTTTTGGTTTCCAAAGTCGCGTATCAACGAAAACGGTGGTAACAACTACTGGCAACTTACAAACGGCTTATACAACACGGAAACGAAACCGACAAACGGACATCTAAAAGACCGACATAACAATACACGGACCTAAAACAAACCAGTCTGACTAACAATAGACGGATCGAAACCAACCAATGACTGATGACAAACTTTACACGAGTCTTTCAGCCAATACCACCATGGCTAAACTGACCAATCACGTTCAACGGACCAGATTTATAACATCATCGACTGACAAACACTATTCACTTGACTCTGAAGATGACTTCCGCTCAGGTTGTCGAAACGTCAGTCACCAACAACAGTTCTTCAGTTTCAGAATTACACTCACCCGGATGATCACATTATACGAGGTAATAATGTCGTCTATATAGACAAGGAAGAGTAGAGGGCCCAATATTGAGGAACACCAGACAAGACTTGTCCAACCCAATATTTTTGTTTAACCCCAACCCAATATTTCAAGCTAATAGGTGTTGCGGATGCTACTCCCATTTTGTGAAGACTTATCATAAAAAAGTCACAAACAAATCAACACTTCTATTCATCATTCCTCGGAGATAAAAATACTATTAATGATATCTTATACACCGATGATAAGTTGCTCCGTTTTAGCATGATTAAACTGCCTTTGTCCACGTTTTGTCAGAAAGAAGATAAATCCCTCAAACATTTACCCTTTCATTGTAATACTCGTATAACATAAAACTTTTGGCTTGCATTCTTATCCAGGGTTAGTAAACAAAACAAATCCATGGAAACGTTAACGCTAATTAATATTCTGTTTGGCGTATTTAATGACAATGAAGATTTTGCTATTTTGTTTCACTTAATACTCATTGCGAAATATTTTATTTCTAAGTGTTAACTGAACAAAACTAAACAAACATTAGCTCATCACATAGAGAGAAAAATTGCCAAAAGGCATGACAGGCTCCATGAGCAATACAGAAAATTTTTTTTTTAACGCAAATGATCTATTCTTTAGTTTGAACATCACAAAAAAATGTAAATGTGATGTAAATGTAATTTGTTTACCCTCGGAGCACCAAGGAGCTCAAAGAACTCGTTCAAACGTGGCCGTGCATTCCGAGATGGAATTGGAATTTGTAAATGTTGGTTTTTGAGGAGAGGGGAAAACCGGAGTACCCGGAGAAAAACATCTCGGAGCAAAGTAGAGAGCCAACAACATACTCAACCCACATATGACGCCGGGTCCGGCAATCGAACCCGGGACACACTGGTGGGAGGCGAGCGCTCTCACCACTGCGCCAACCCTGTTATTCAACCATACAAGGTAAGATTTCGTGACCGCCAAAGATTTAGCAGTTTCTTCATTGAGTTTAATTTTTCCTCAAAGTTCTTTTTGAAAGAAATATGTTCATTATTAGTGAAATAGATTCCTAGTGCATTTATAGGTTCCGAAGGCCAAGCTATACCAACAGGTGTCGAGGTGTTGTATCTACATGACCCTAGCCACATTCCTTCAGTTTTGGACTTATTCAATTCTAAGCCTTAAACGTCACGGGAGATCCGCAAAGTTTCGAAAAGGTTTTCCGCCGAAGTTGCGTCAGGCACGAAGGCAGTAGTATCATCCCCATATTGAGATATTGTATATTCCTTGTTATAGATTTTATTCCCTTAATATTATGATTATGTCTGATTGCCTGTGCTAAAATTTCCGCTCAAAGAACAAAGAGGATACCGGATAAAGGGCAGCCTTGTCTGACTCCTCTTTGCAGGTTAAGCGTGTCCATTGCTAATCACACAGCTGCTGATAGCGGAGCTTCCGCACGTGAAGCGTGCCAGCGAAGTACATGGGTAAGAAAAATTGGTAACCCATCAAGCCGAAAAAAATTGGCTATGATGTCAGCATGCGAGCGAACGTCCGCACAGACTCTGGGGGAGGGGGACGGGCGTCTCGAGATAATCCTCACAGTCACCCATGGAGGAAGCTAAGGAATGCAATCTTTCCTTGGCGTTTTTTTTTTTAGAAAAGTCAGAAAAACACTCATTTCTATTTGCCATGTCAACAAACGATCGGAGAAGCCACATGATTTCATCAGGTGATCAACAAGAGAAATGAAACGTGTTTCGTGTGTTAAGAGGAAAAAACACTGAGCGGGAAATAGTGGTTGATTCGTTCATCTTTCGAAAAGATTAGTTCAGTTCAGTCTTCGCAACTGTCACTGGAAGCTTCTGCCTATAGGATTCATACTGATGTGAACTGCTAAATTGCGGTAAGCGACTTTAATACAGAGCAACTTTCGCCTTTTCCATGAAAATTGTGTGGTTGTCTCGCTCCGGCGAGATAAGCTTGTACGTTAAGCTTTTATATCTTCAATAGGAGTTTTAAAATCTCCCTAATTATCTTATTTGGAAACATATGAGAGAAATCCGAAAAATTTCAAACAATAAGACTAGAGTAGTTGAATGTAAAGTTGCATATTGCAAACAAATATGCGTCGGGTTTCTGTCGTTTTTCGCCGTATACCAATAACTTCACGTCTAAAAGTGATAAAACTGTGTTTGTAAATACTGCCAGAAGAGTTTTAAAGTTTTCTTTGTGTTAGTAGAGACAGTCGCTTCGTAGACTACTATAATTTCCGTTTACCGTTGGAAGAAGGAAAACCATTGATTTGCTATCTTTGAGAGCTTTTGACGCTAGTATGTTGTCATGCATCTCCGTTTAGAAATTACGGAGACTTCCTCGTTTTGTTCGTTTAATTTAATTATTGCGTTTAGGGAGATGCTTCGCTGAGTTTCTTTAAGGGTTATCGATAAAGGACTGGTAAAGCTACGGCCGAAAAAAGGACTGCAAAGCCGTAGGCAAAAATAACACTTCAACGTGACTTGAGATTTTGCACATTTTCCGGCGCAATTTTAGGCCGAAACAGCCGAAACTACAAAATCGTCCAAAATTTGCTTCACATGTTGGATTACTGTATAATTATTTACAACATCCAAATGAATAGCTGAAGCTACGCTTTTAGGCTTGCCTAAATCTATATATTATCGGTATAGAACGTCCTAATCCACTTCCGAATTGAGGACCGAGGCTAAAGGCTCCTAGAACTTCAGATAAGAAATTCCAATCTACGGAATCAAAGGTTTTTTTAAAATCGATGAAAATTGCCATGCCAGGAATGTTTCCTAAGGATATTGTTTTCATTATTTTCGTGTCTTTAACTAGCCTGATATCTTTGCCGATATTACGGCCTTTAACATATCCGGTTTGGTCCTCATGTATTAGCTTAGGAATAACTTTGGGAACTCTACCTGCTATAGTCTTCGTTACTATTTTGTAGTCAACGTTAAGAAGGGATATTAGTCTCCAGTTTTCCAAGTAGAGCTTCTTTTTCGTTTCTTGGGCACAACTTTGATTATTCCTTGTCTCTGGGTTATATTGAGGTGACCGTATGTCAAAGCTTGATTAAAGCTTTAAACGATTTCGTCACATAATATGGACCAGAGATGTAGATAAAATTCTACTGTAAATCCATCGCTTCCTGGACATTTACCTTTTGAGCTCAATTTTAGAGTTTCAAAACACTCTTCCTTAGTCAACGGCCTTTCTAATTCTTTTAGCTCGACCTCGCTTAATTGAGGAAGGTTTAGGTTTTTGCAAGAACAATTTATCGTTTGGGATACAGCCGAGTAAAGGTTTTTGTAAAACAGCTTTTGACAGTTTAAAATTTCATCTGCATTTGTTATTTCAGTACTTGGGTTTTAAGTTTTCAAATATATGTTTTGTCGTTTTGTCGTCTTTCCAGATTCAAATAATATTTAGTATTTTTTTCGCCTTGCTCATGCCACCTTGTTCTACTTCTAACGATAGCGCCCCTAGTTCTGTACTCAGCGATCTTATTTAGCTCCTATCTTAGCCTATACAATTTAGTGATTTTCTCCTTTGACCTGTTTGTAGCAAGTGCATTCATTAAAGCATCAATTTGGTCGGAAAGATCTTTCTCTATTTTTTTTCTGCTCTCTATTTTTCCTTTTTGAGTACTGAACGCAGAAGCCTCTCATGACCATTTTTATCATGTCCCAGTCGAGACCTTTACCAGTGAGCGAGATAGTTGTATTTGTTTATGCACACAGGAATCATATTGCAAAGTTGTTCAATGAAGTCGTGATCATCCAGGAGAGAATTATTAAATTTCCAAAATCCGGGTCCTCTTTGTGCGTAACCTTAAGACCGAGGTGTCAGAGTTATTGCAGAATGGTCTGTTAATGTGGAGCTTTTTATTTTGGTATTAATCACGATGTGTGATAATTGTTTATAGACCAACCAATAATCCATTCTACCTTGTACTTTAAAGGCCTTGTCGCGCCATGTAAATTGTGCTTGGTCAGGGTGCAGGTATCTCCAGACATCCTGAAGTTTTAACGAGTCGCACAATTTGGTAATCTTGCTAATTACATTCGTCTCAGATTAATATTGTCTGAACGCTTGATATGCCACCACGTTATAACGTCTTTCCAAAAGGATTCAACCAAAGAGCATTCAAGAAACATATGAATAAGAGTTTCATTTTGGAGGAGGCAGTGCTCGCATTGCGGTTTTTTTAGGCTCATTTTATAAAGAGAGAGACTGGTTGGCATGATGTTATGTATAATTTTAGACTGAAAGCTTCTTAATTTTATTTCCACGGTGACCTTAAAAAGACGTTCGTAGACGTCCTTGACATTTGACACTTGTTTACAATTACTTAGACTGATTTCAACGATGGGAGGAGAGAAAGACTGTTCTACGAGTATCAAACGAGCTTTTTTAGTCGAGGGAATGGTGTCTCTATCGGCAATAGACGTGAAGGGTTCACCACCCATCGGGCTAACCTGGATTATAATTCATCAAATATTTTCGCTCGCGCGCGATTGGTCTAAATGCGTCACGTGGGCCAATATTCCCCAGCTAAAACTGGGGAATATCCGAGAATATTCCCCAATTTTCAAAACCGCGCGCGTTCTGTAAAAGATTTCAAGGATAATAAACACAATAGCCTCCATTTGGGGCGAAAATATGCTCGGATATTTCTCCTTGGACATTATCTGTTCCGAGTAGCGAACAGTTTTCCTCGAGCTACGCTCTCGGAAAACTGTTCGCTACTCGGAACAGATAATGTCCGCCGACAAATATACGAGCATATTTTCGCGCCAAATGGAGGCTATCGTTTATTTATCCGGACCTCGATTATCCGGATTTCTCGAACCTAGGATTTTGCTCTTCCAAAGTTTAGGAATTGCAGCAAGAACGACGAAATATTCATCATTGTCAATGGAAGCGTTCACGATAAGAAATCTGCTATTTTTATCTGCAGAAACAGTTAAAACCTCTTTGCATAAAGAAGGTCTAAAGAATAGCATAACTCCTCTACTGTGTTTTGAGCCGTCTGCAAAGAAGATGTCACCGCCCCATTCTGCTCGCCAAAACTCTTCCAAGCTAGCATCACTGTACGTCTCCTGAGATGAAGCCAGCGGAAGAGCTTTCTTGTTTTGATTGATTTGTTAAGGCCTTGCATTAAAGGAAATAGCGTTTAAGGCTATAGTCTCGTGAGTGTTATTAAGTTCTTTCTAATCAAGATTACCTGAACCACACCTTGCCACGTTACGAGATCGTTTCCCCTTGGGGAGAATGCCTCTGTATTTAAGGTATGTTGATTATAGCTTTCAAGTGGTCGAGTAAGGGGAAAGGAGAAAGAGCAAAGAACAAAGAAAGAGGACAAAAACGTTACAAACGATATCCCCTAACATGAAAGAAACACTACTTAAGCCGCGAGACAGCCTATCTTATAGAAGGGAGCAAATGCAAATTAATAAGAATAACATATTACGAAAAGAAACCAAAACACCCTCCTACAAACTCTCCACAGAATTAGAGAAATCAGTGATGCAAAAGGAAGGCAAGGTGTCAAAGAGGGATGCACTGTGGACAACGATTTTAACGGATATTTTTTAGGTCCTCGACTTCATAAAATCTTTTTACCGTCGATCACTTTGAGACTTTCTAACAAGAAATTTTTCATCAATGGTCCAGGCAAATGCCAATGATTATCCTTTCTAAACTTTCTAACCTTCGCAAACAGGCTGCGCCTAAGCTTGTAGCTAGTGAGGTCTTCATTGATGTACAGAGCCTTCGGATTATAGAAATAATTGTTTAAAGTTAATGACTTAAGGCGCCCACTCTGGACCCGTAGATTTAAAGGGAACAATAATTAATCTTTTTTTTCCCATTCTCTTTTATTGGTATCCTGCACTACTGATAATTACAACAGTAGTCATATGTATCGCCTAACCTTCTTTACATTGGTTAACTTTAACATTTCATTAACTAATTACCGGTAAGCTTGTACGCTTTTGCGAAGAGCATTTTTTCGAAACTATTGACTAAAGCTTTCTATTCTGTACTTGGATAAAACTTTATTAACAAAGACAGAATGGTGAATAGCTTGGTTATGCATCTTACTAGTGTGTATGTAGTATTTCATAAGTAATATTGTGCAATTAAATTTCTTTAATATTCCTTTTTCGTATGGGTCTGATGTGATACCAAAAAGTTTTTGTTCAATTGTTGGAGCAAATTCTGAGTTGTTAACTGCGTTAAACCAGTCAATTACGTTGGTTACGAAAATCCTTACAAATCGACAATTAAGAAACGTGTGATCAATTGATTCTTTCTCACCACAGTAGAGGCATTCATCATCCGCCTTAATACCATATCGATGAAGTTTCTTTTTGGTAACTACAATCCTATGACTTAATTTAAACGGAAATTCTTTCAATTTGGTCTCCTTGCAGATGCTCTTCAGGGAGGTGAAAATTTTTTTCCAGGCACTCTCATCTAGTCTTGTTTTGCAGTTCCAATTCATTGGACCAGTCTGGTGGGCCTTGCGAATTTTCCGGTTTAGCCAACCATAGAAGTCTCTAGTTTTAGCATTATCTAGTGGTAATTGGGTGGAGTCGTCTAGCTGAACGAAATTTTTTGTATATAGTTCGTTTTCCAGTGGCTCTGTATTTCGTGCTTTGATTACTAAATATTTTGGGATTGCACTTATAACTTGGTAAAATTGGAGAAAATTCATGTTGCAGTCATACTTGTTATTAAATTCTTGGAAAAACAGTAGCTGGCCATTACTATTCAGCAGGTCTCGGATGGTCAAAATATTACTGTCAAACCATTCTTTAATAAAAACTGGTCTTCCTCCGACGGGAATTTATTCGTTATTAAATAGGATCAAATCTTGCATACTGTCGTAGCTGTGAAAATTTTTTAATTCTGTGAAAAAAGTGAGTATATATATCTTTGTAAAACAAGGGGAGACCGTATATATATTTTACGTCCTAATTACATCTTAATTGGAAGTTTAATCCTCCGGTTTTGTTTAAGTAATAGTCTGGAATTGTTTACCAATTTCTCATTTCTGGGGTCAAAAGCCTTGGGATCCAAAAGCCTCAGGGCTTTAATCATAATTTCAACATCCGTCATACGTATGCCACCTTTTTCTCGATCTTGATAAAGCCCGGCTCTTTTGTTTTTCCATGGGAAGTTAAACAAGTTGGTCTTAATTATCGGAGTTATTTTTTTTAGGAGTACTGAGATTTGAAGCTGAATAAACGAGTTGTGATAGACCGAAGGATTTTATTTCAAGTACTCTCCCTAAAAGTGTAAGATCTCGTGCCCTTCACATGTCGAGATTGTTTTCCATTTTTCTTTGTTTAAAGTGTCCATACGGCCAACAGGGTTTTTGCTGTTTTGGCACGTCTATAATGTGTAAAAAGGTATTCTAAGAAAAAAAGATGGAGTCCGACATTTCAACGCCCCAAAAACTAGCTTTAAAGTTCCTGCTTCAGCCACGCCCAATGAAGATGACCGTGAGTCAGTGCAAATTAAGAGTCTGGGTTTTTGAATGGGTCGTGACGTTAAGTCACGAATTGCCAAATCTTACCAGTTCAGGAAACTGTTGTTTTAGTAGCGGTTGGGAGTTCTCGTCGACGGAAAGTAATCAAACTGAAGCTAGTGAAACAATGCGGTCGTCAAGCAAGCAAAATAAACGCATTACGCTTTGTGATGTTCCTGACTTGACGTCATTCGGCACCAATCTTCCATTACGCGGTCAACTTCATTGGGCGTGGCCGAAACGGGAAATTTAAAGCTTGATTTCATAGCAAAAAAGCATAGGAATTCCGTTTTTTTGGTTTGAATTCATTTTAAGATGTTATAGAGATACCAAAACTACAAAAACCCTGTTGGCCGTATTTTCGACCACTTCCAAGGAGTTTTCTACAGAAGCCAAATCGGCACAGAGGAGATTGGTATCGTCTGCGTATTGACTTAATTTTAGTTCGTTCCCTTATCTCGCACCGAAGGATGAATTAGGATGCAAACACCTTTGCTGTGCCTGGTGCCATGGGAAAGGAATATTTCACCTCCCCATTCATTCCTTCAAATGTTTTCATCATTCGGATCAGAATATGTTTCTTGCAAGAAGCAAAATTTAGATTTTTGATCTTTAAGATACGAAAAGCTGCTCCTTTTACCCTGTTCTCTAATTCCCCTAACATTAAGCGATATTCTCATAGGTTAATTATTTTGCATGCAGAAAATTCCGCCTACGACAAATTAGTAAAAGTAAATAAAACCAAAACAATCACACCGATACAAAAAACAAAGAAAAAACAGTTAAAGAGATTCCCTTCTTCTAGCGTCCAACTGATTCCTGTCCCCAGATACTGGTAAGATGATACATAAAATAACGACCACCTTAAAGATTTTCCACGTCGTTTTTGTCATATACTCTGTATGGTGGGCCCTCCGGATAAGTTCTAATGAATATTTTCCCGTCTATCGACCATGCACTTATCAACAATCCTTCTTTTCGTTTTTTTTTAGCTTGCTTTAAAAGCTCTCACCTGAATGAGGTAACGTTTTCGCTCAGGAAAATTCTTTCTGATGCCGCTCGCGTTGCTGTGGTCGCGAAAGGAAATAAATCCGGTACCCGTACATTTCTTAACTTGGTCCTTGCCTTGTACAAATTTGACTTAATGACCTTGTGAATTTGAAACTTCACGATGATTGGTTTCACCCCTTTCCTATTAAGTTTGTGTGAAATTTCAATGTCCTCCGGGTTAACATTGAAATTTATGGCCCCAGCTAGGTTTCGGACAACCTCCTCCGTTGAAGGTTAGGCAGATTCGGGGACCCATTTGGATTTCTAGTGATTTTTTTTCTTGTGTATTGTTCCAGATCGTCTTGAAGATCATATGGTTCCGCGATTTCATCCTCTTGTTCGTTAACTTTTTTCCTAGCTGCCACCAGCTCGGTTTCCAAGTCATCCTGTTGTTTCATCATTTTGGAAAGTGTAGTCTTGACTGCAGTTAATTCTGACTTCTTCTGATGGAACGCGCTCCGCGGTTCGGCGACCTCGTTTGTTAGTTTGGAATTCTGGCGAAGAATGTTCGAGACCGTAAGTTGAATGCCGACAAGCATTTCTTTTAATTCCGAGAGACTGCTCTCCCCAATGTTGGTCCTTTGTTGAACTGTTTCTTCGCTGTCAGTGTTTGGTACTTCTTTGTCGTTCGTTGAGCAAACTTCTTCTTCATCCGCCATGTTTGCACGTTTGAGACTTTGTTGTTCTTCCTCCACCGAGCCGCGCTCGCCTCTCTTGTGCTTTCCTTTAAGCTTTACTCTGCCAGTCATAAAGTGTTCTTAACGCAAGGTTGTCGATTTACTTAAAATAATCTCAATTTGGGGAAGGAACAACCTCCTCTCACAAAATGTGCTTCTGCACGCTAACCCCGCGCATGGTCTCTTGGTCTTGGGTCACCGTTAGTTCGCCGTGTAGCCATTCTGTGGCAAGTATCAATGCCATTGTTGGAGATATGAACGTTAAGAATTTTCCCAAGCTTGATGAGTTTTTCGGGGATATTTTCTTCAGGCGTCTCGGTGATACCATGTATTTCAAGATTATGGTTTCGAGTGTATTGCTCTAAGTCATCTATTTGGTTTATTGCTGTGCTGAGGTCGTTACCAACCCCATTTAGGTCGTCATTCATGTCAGCGATTTCCTCATCTGCGTTGCGCACCGTTTGTTTGAGCGAACTAACTCCATGTTTAAGCACTTTGTTCTCCGTTTCTAAGCTCTCCACTTTGCTGATGTGAAACTCTAGAGAATTCTCGCTCGAGCTCTTTATAACGATTGCGTAGAGCTCTGTGTTCTTTAAGCAGCTCGTCGGTGTTTCTTTGTATTTTGTTAACTGCCATCCGGATGGTCAAGAAATCGGCATGTCCGGCCTTCGCGAGCTCTGCGGTCTTTGCAGATTTAGTTGGCGGTATTTCGGGTAAACTGCTGCTTCTTGACCTTTCACCTCCCTTTCCTCCAATAATAAGCGGCGTCTCATCACTTTCTGTGATTTTTCAGCCATTACGTTATAATAACTCGAAAAGTTAAAACGGTAGACTACTCAAACCTGCTGTCATCCATTTTGACTCTCTCCCCAGTCCCCAGCTGTATGCGTCTTGTACTTGTAAATTTAGTTTCTCCTTTGGTTTTTTAGTGTATTTATTTGTTCATTTATTGTAGTGCTGAACTAGATATGAATTTCTTTTGTTTTATTCTTCTAAGCCTCGGAGCCAAGTTAGAATTTTAATTTATTATGCGGCCAGCTCCGCGAGAGGGCAGGATGAATCGAATCCTGGGCTGTGATTGGCTACCCGAGCGGGCAAGATGGGGCTATCTTGCCCGCTCGGGACTACCCGCAGTGTCCCGCAATAAATTTCTTATTGGCCAAGCTTGATTGGTCAAGAGAGCTAGATATTGGCCTCTTTTTTGCGAGTTTATGGACCTCGACTACGTCTCGGTCCATAAACGCGGAAAAAAAGAACCTGGTCAATAAACCATACATCTTGACCGAACAAGCCTGGCCAATATGACCAATATATATCGAAATTGGCATATTTGTGCATGTCTTTTCTGTCACCAGCCAGTATGACGTAAGTCAAACATTAGAGTCTCTCGTACTTATTTAACGCCCACACTAAGCCAGTGAAGGTGCATTTTTTAGGTATTTTTCAGTGAACAGAAAGTTGTTTGCGATCTGCTCCTATTCTGGTCTGTTCCTGGGAATGGTACAGGCCCATTAATCTTGATTTGGTTACAGCAGCAAAAATTTGCTAGCTATCACTTTTGTCACTTACTTGATAGTGTAGCCGATTACGTCAACGTAAATCCCAACGCACGCGCTACGTGTAAAAAATGACTTCCAAAACTCGTGAGGGTGCAAACGACCCCAATAAAACTGTAGAAAAAAAATCGCTGCGTACAATGTTACTACCACAGCATTTTTCATTCTCCTAAATTTAGACTCGTGTTCCTTCTTAGCAGGCCATTATACTAGGAGCGCAATCATTTTCCAGCTATGGGCAGCAACAGGACAGTAAGATTCGGGAATTCCAATATAACACTGTGTGTCTAATACTCAGTAAAAATAAGGACAAGGTATTATGTCCTCGGAATGTAATTTTTTTTTTAGTCAGTAGGACTCAGGTAATACCTGAATCACTCCAAAGGTCTGTAATAACTAAAGTTTACTTTATTCCCAACCTACTTTTTTAAAGAAGTAATCCTTGATGTCCTCGCAGTCACTGGGTAGGGCCAAAGTCACATCTCTCAGCAACCATATAAAGAAGGGAAACACTTCATGAAAAATATCTGCATCTCCAAAATGAGCTTCTCCTCCATTGTTTGATTTAATATGTATTCGTTGAGACAGATTCACGATATATCTATAGTATCATTGTTATGGAAATGTTTATATCGTCAATTCTAAAAACCAAGAAATTAATGGCTTTTAGTAACATGTAGATTTCGCCAAGCCTAAAGGCGGAGCTCCTGGGCCGGGTTACTCGAGGCCCAGAAAATTTTGATTTGAGTTTTGTAACTTTGCCGTGAAGTTTTCTGTTTATATTGTTTGGCCTTCTATAATCTCAAAACAAAACAAAAACCCTAGGTTAAGAGAAGTTTAATGCTGGTTGTACCTCCGAGTTTCTTTGCAAATTGTAAGAGCTCACCGAACCAACCGGTCTTGATTACAAGGTAACATGACATGAGCCCGCAAAGATATAAACTGTAAAGGCTGCATTGCATGACTTGGTCAAGCCGTGGTATGGCCACCATGTTGTGCGACGTCGTGGTCGCCGTCATCGAGATCACGCGCCTGCGATCCATGCCGCTAGCCATGCATGTTGACCCTGAGAAAAGAGTTGCATGGTTTTCTATTTTTATGCATGTGGCTCTGTCTGTATAGTTATGGTGCTCCCCTATAAGACCTGGGGCCCGTTTCTCGAAAGCCCCGGAAACTTTTCGGGCCCGTAAAGCCATTTTTCGTTCATCTGTAGGTAAAAACGGAGAAGTGTATACGCCTGAAACTTCTTGTATGACGTGAACCTCTTCTCATATTATGAAAATGGGAATAAAACAGCTCTGTAATCGTAAGGTTCGAGATTTGCTTTGGCTTTACGGGCCCGAAAAGGTTCCGGGGCTTTTGAGAAACGGGCCCCCGGTTCACATTAGCGATATGACGTCATAATGGCTTAGGTCGGCAAAGTGAACATCGACATAAAAAGCATAACGAAAATATCAGGTTGTTTTCTTTATGTCGTTATGTTCATGCTGTTGTATTGCTATTTTGTCATTATCTCATCATGTTCACACTGCAAACATAACGAGATAACGTCCATCTCATATCAACAGAGTAAAATTCCGCTGGTAAGTACCTCAATTCGCTACTTCCGGAATTAGCTCGTGTTGCTGCGGTCGCAGGAAAACTTGTCAGACACCGTAAACTGTTTCTACTTCATGACGCATTGCTACTTTAGGTTGCTGTAGCAATACCTTGTATCGATTTAAATTTGACGAAACGTTTATTCTAATAGAGGTTTTGCACGGCAGTCATGTTGCATGGCAGGAACAATGAAAATATTTTGCATATGAAAGAACTTCTTTTCCTATGGGAAAAGGAATCTTTTGTTCCTGCCATGCAACATGGCTGCCGTGCAAAACCTCTATGCGTTTCCAGATCTTCTGAATAAGAGTTTCCTATAGCCGGTACGTTCCTATTACTTTAGGAATATGCTATGGTTTAGTTTTAACATCATTTTCTTGGAGGTAGGGGGGCAATATGTCTTTACGTCGATAATGTGAACTTGGCCTGAATAAACAGTACATTTTTGGAATAAATGCCATCAGTTGATATCAACTACCATAGATCCTTCATTTTCTCAATTATTGTATGACAATATGACGCATAAAAACAGGTCAAAACAGATATAAATAAAACTTAGTCATTGAGCTTCATTCGTAGCTCTGCGTACATGACTTGCCTTTGGTCAATTCGTTGGTGTTAACAATTAAAAAAATTAAGTACCCTACTATTTCTACTTCAATACTGTCATAGAAGGATACTTCAATTCTTCCACGTCTCGCCTTTTTGGAACACGTTCAGAATTGTAAACGAGCACCGAGGCAAGCAATACGGTTAACGTAAAGATTTGGTTGTCATCTTTCATTTCACCCATTGCAGAATCAGTTCCCTCTGTGTCCAGTAGTACGACTGAATATTGCTGGCCATTGGAATCCTGTCGAAAAGAAAAAGAATGGAAAACTGGATTATGTACCTATAACTGTCAAACTGAATTCAGCTAAGTTCAGATACATATAGTTATCGATTGCGAAACTGTTGAATGAAGTTGGCCCTTCTTTACCCTAGCACAAATTATATTCGTAAATCCTACTCATATAGCGTTGCTGCATTTTGGATAAAACCTCTAACTAATATTAGATTATCTAAGAATTTACGTGAATTCAAAACTAGGCTACGCCTCTTCTGTTTCGAGTGAAACAATTGGAGTAAGTGGTAGAATTCTGCTGCGATATTCGCTCGAAACTTTGGTGAAACATTTGCGTCTTCTTCCTTAAAAGTTGTTCAAGAACAAGTTTCTGAAGGTATTTCTTTGATTTTCTTTCAAACCTAATTCGTATCTTTCGCTTTCCTCGCTCTTTATATTTACACGCGCGTTCCAGATTAAACTAAGCGGAGCTCTAAACATCACATACTTTAGAGTTAACGGTGAATCCTTATATCATCATAATTACTACAGATAAAATAATATTTCTTCTTCGAAGTGATTTCTAATTTGCACCAGTTATATGGAGTCCTTTTCACTCTGCAAACAAATCAAACGTTTATCGCTTACACTAAATCGGAGATATACAAGAACGCCACAATTACAGGTTTCTTCGAATCTATGTTTGAGGAAAACTCGGGTAGGGAGATCAAATGATTATCTTGGCATCATCGCTTTCTAAAATGTTCTTCCTCGTCACTAAAACGCACGCAAAGCCGGCGTTTTGAGATTACTTTGGCTTACACATACTTAACTTAGGCCTACATTACCTGATGTTTCTCAGGCAAAATCCACATCCAGATCCCGACTGTCTCAGGTAACATTTCATGTCCAAGAGGAAAAACGGGTGGCTGATCGAGAGCTTTGCTTAATATGTATGACTTTCCATTCCTGTATTGGCCAGCAATAGCCACCACACATACAGGCTCTAGACAGAGCACAAAAATGATGTTAGTTAGGTACCTCAGGAAATCTGAAGAAAGGGAGAAAGAAAGGGAGAAAGAAGGATCGTTTCCCAAATCTCCCCATTCCCTAAGTGTCTTTAAGAATATATTTAATACTTACGAGGGATACTTACAGTAATGGAGAGAAGAATACATAGTTAACATATTCATATCTCCGCTAAATCCTTAAAATCTGTGGTAAGTAGA
>Ga0126343_10000390_pt1 | contig 16354 bp, 13 predicted proteins | sample Cyp2metagenome_FD_92531 | JGI IMG/M metagenome (GOLD analysis project Ga0126343, IMG submission 92531) | Coral microbial communities from Lord Howe Island, Old Settlement Bay, Australia - Cyphastrea 2 metagenome | ecosystem: Host-associated > Invertebrates > Cnidaria > Coral ...
AAGTTGCAAACTAAGTTGTTATCTTACGAATAGAGTGATTCTTACGAATAACAACGGTAGTTTTCTTTTTATTCTCGTCGAAACTCCTTCGAAGTCACAAGTGGGAACTCGAGGGCAGCCACAGGTACTTGCCTGGTATCACTGAGTACTGAGTGAAAATTGCACACCAGCACAAAAATGTGTTTGGTCGGGGTGTTCCCGTTCCATTGAAGCATAGTCCACGAATGCTAGTAGATCTTAACCAACTTGATCATTTTTTGACATTTACAACAAGTCCGCACATCATACAAGATCTCCCATTTGGACAGAAATACATGAAATTATCAGCTGGTGAGGTTCTGGAGACACCCAATGTAATTCATAATATGATTCTGGATCAAATTGTAATCCAGTATAACAAATATTGCAAATAAGCCAGATTCCAGCCTTTTGGACGCACAATGATGTTAACCATCCTCTCGAACTTTACTGCCACTGTAAGAAAGTCGTTGCAGGGTATCGACTACATTGCCACAGAAGGAAGTAAGGCCTTTCATGATCTTTGCCATGTGGTGAGGAGACTAAAAGAATGCGGGATATTGAAAAGAGATGTCGCTGAGCAATGAAAAGTTGAATGAAGAACGGGAAACAATATCTGAAGTCAGATTATAAGGTACTCAAGAATTAGCATCATTAATTATGTACATCGTACCTGTAAGAGCTCAGCTTCCTTCCACCCTTTTGTATACAACTTTTCACATATGCCCAGACTGTGTTTAAACTTGAATGATTTTCACTCACTGTCTTTACATTGATGATCAAACGTGTTTCCATACCAAGCAGAGCAGAATGCAATGGAACAAACTGAGCTTTGAAGTAAAATCCATTAGCGCAGATTTTGCTATGTTTGATTTTCACCCCTGGTTCTCAGTACCTTTTAGCAAAGACTATGACAAATTTGCCATACTGCAGTTTTGGTCTATTTCAGTAGCTGTAATACAATCTAGTATGCATAGTAACGCTCCATGTATGAGGGACTGCAAATTATTTCACTTAGTCACATGATATATGTTGTCTGTTTTTATCAGCTGCATGTATCTCTCTCCTCGCGTGTGGCTGACCACTGTAGTGCATACACTTTGAGCAATGAAAAAGAGCCTTTGTTCAGCAGCCCATGTGATCATTATCATGGTGATTCATGCTCCCAAAGCAAAGAAGTGAAAAGTAAAATATCCGACATCCAAGCATACTTAAAACAAGACGGTCTGGGGCTACTGGATGAAGAGTTGGATGACTTGTGCAATAGTTGCGACCAAGCAGCTCAAAACGTTCTGTCCTGGAAGACCCATCAACTGAGAAGCAAAATTCAGGACACTGCTGGAGTAGAAGTACTTGACCAACTAGACAAGTCATCTGTCATGATCACTCAGGACTGGGCCATGAAATTTTTGCCACAGAAATACAGTGAATCTCAAACTGACTGGTTTGCAAAGAGGGGCATTTCTTGGCGCATAAGTGTGGTTGCAAGGAAACATCAGGGAAATCTAAAGAGTCAGTCCTTCGTGCACATTGTCAAAAACTGCAGTCAAGATAGCTCGGTGGTTATCCGCATCATGGAACATGCACTGCGCAAACAGCATTCTTCCGAAGCGATAACGCCGGATGCTATCACAATTCGACCTTGCTAGCTGCATGTCGTTCCATGGGGGTTGCCACTGGAATCACTCTTTCTAGAGTGGACTTTAGTGACCCGCAAGGAGGGAAAGGTCCATGCGACCGCAAAGCAGCCACCATCAAGGCTCATGTCCGCAGATTTATTAATGAGGGGCATGATGTTCAAACTGCGGAGGACTTAGAAACTGCGATGCTATCAGCGGGAGGACTCAATGGGATAAGAGTGGCTCTGGTTGATTCCTTGGGAATCAAGGAGAACCCCATCAAATGGGATGGCAAAAGCTTGATTAACAACCTAGTAACAGTACGCGGGCACAATGATGACAGTATGGCAATCCTGCAACATCGGCAGCGGAGCGACAGTAGAGAAACAGCTACTAACAGGTACTCACATGTAACATTAAAATGTAGTATTAATGAGAACAACAGGTTACAACTATATGCTGTCGGCAACACCCTCATTAGTTTACCATATAACGAGCGTGATAAATTAAAAAGCAAATAAAACATCACTTCTTTGTTCTGAGGGATAGGCTTTTTATTGGCACAAGGGTAACTTCATACTCAAAATTGATCCTTTCCAGTAAAGGTATACTCCACGAGAATACAGCTTGAGCTGAAATACAGCTATTTGAGAAACTTTTTATCTATGAGAATTGTGTATTTTGTTATAAAACAAATAGGGTGTTCATAACCTGTTAACCAACTTGCTTTCTTAACTTCGTGCTACACCTACCAACATACAAATTTCCAGATGTGGGGAAACAAAAGAGTAATCCTGCTTCCTATTATTTGATCTATCATTCATTTTTTGATTTAACATTTCATTTTGGCTTGTCTTCAGTCCCAACCAGTTTCAGTGGTATGTTTCAACAAGCATTTTCATTGGGAAACTTCGTTGATTGCAGCAAGGAAGTGCATCAGACACACACCCAGAAGTCGTCAGATGAAAATTCTCTCCCTGAAGTGCCAGAGACAGCAGAGGGAGATGCAGGGGTAGGTGTTTTCCAGTGTCCCAGTAAAGAATGTATCAAGGTCTATCAAAGATACTCAGCCCTTGAAAAGCACCTGTCGTACGAAAAGTGTGAATTGCTCCAGAGAGAGCCCCACTTCTTGATCACGCAAAAGAAGGAGCGCAGGAGTGACAAGCCATGGTGAGAGAGCCGTTCCTCGGGAAGTTGCCACAAATAACAATCAGCTGATGAGAGGTTGGGCGTTGAAGCAAGCAAAAAAATCTGTGCAAATCAGTGAAACCCAAAAGAAGTACCGTAATGAAAAGTTTAGTATTGGGCAGCAAACAGGTCACAAAGTGGATCCACTGAGTTGTGACATCATACATTGCAGTTGATCATTGACGACAGCTGCTCAGCTGAACCAGTTTGCTGGCAAGCCGTCGGTTATGATTCGACACTTACACCCCAGGTATGTCGGCAGCATAGGAAAAACCAGTTAAAAGACATCGCGGGCGTCGAGTGTTTCAAAATTATACCGCCACCCCCTTTAGTGCTAAATAAAGAAAATAAAAAGAAAATGTATCCCTTTGGTATCCCATCCTCTTGAACGCTACTTTTGTATGTATGTATGTATGTATGTAGGCTACAACATTTAACTTATTTGAGCAATTGGAATTTGTCTTTAAGTTGAACCCCCGCAATGAAATATTTACTCCCCCCTCGAGCTCATCCAAAACCACCAATGCCCGCGGATATAATGCTGATGAACAATCGGCGACTGGCAATTTAAACATTGGTTCGTGTAAAGGTTGCAAAATCTGGATTCGGTTCCTTCTGAACGTTTTTTCAAGAAAATGAGTCTGCTATAAATATAAGCACTCAGGTGAGTATCGCCTTGCAACTTCCCACACCAGTAAGGCATGAAACTGTTTCCAACAAATCCCTTAGACACGAACCGCTTTTCCTTTTCTGGTTAATAAATGGCAAGGATAGTTAATCGAAAAACCTTCAATACATTCTATTGTGTTACCTTGTCGCAACTTGTTTCGATGCTGAAACCGACATTTATTCCAAAATTTGCGACACCTGTCAATATTCGAACGTGGACTCCCTTTAATTTAATAACGTATCAAATAAATGAATAAAGTCGGCAAATAAAGTTGAGCATTTCAGTGAAATGTAATGAAGATTAAATCTGCTTTCTAATTTAGTCCTAAAGGGTTGTCAATAATCCAACATTATTTCACAGTACATTTTGAGAGAATGTCATTTTGGGGTGCTAATGGCAACTGTGCAGCTTGGTTGTTTTTCTCTGATGAACGATTATCAGCGCTGCAGCTTGGCACTCACAAAGATTGCGAAATCTGAATTTAGTCCCTTCCGAACGTTTTTCCAAGAAAAGGAGTGAACGTCTGGTACAAATATAAACATTTAGGTGAGTATCAGCTGGATAAAACACATCGCAACTTCGGAAATTTTATTGAAGCTCGTTAATGTTATTAATGAACGAAGTTATTGTGTCAGAAATGCAACTTTTAACTCCTTTATAGACACCATGAGATTCGGTACTTCTACCCGTTTCTTGCAGTAACTGTTTCAGACCGATTTCATTGGCAAATGTTTAAAACTAACAAAATATCTGCTGCCTATTGTTGTTATCCGGTCCGTGACGCTTGGATCATAGGTCATGTTTTCAGAAAGTAGAACCATATTTACTTCACGTTCTCAGCGCTCACGATTTTAATTACCCAAAAATTTTATTTCACTCATTTGAAGAAGAAATCATGCTCTTTCAGACTATCTACATGTAAACCATTTTGGGGAAATCCATGTACCAGAACGCCTTTTTAGCAGCTGAAAACAGGCTAAATGTTCACTTTTCGTTCAGCTGTCTTGACCCAGAGGTTTCAAAATTTCGTGAAATATTTGATTTCTAATCAAATCGCGATCCAAATAGCTCTAAATATACAAGAAAGAAAGTACAAATGCATCGTACAATTAGTTTTTAATGACAATCTTTGCTTTCCAGGGTACGAGTCTGAATATGCCGATTTTGGCCAATTTTGGAATCAGGAAGAAAAAATTGATTATAGAAACACTAAATAATTTAACGAGCTTAAAGTAATATTTTTGCAACTAGTGCCCTAAGAGCTTTATTCAGGGCGAGTTTGAAGAGATTTCATCTTTGGCTATTTCCCGGCTTAGTCTACATTTCAGCGAAGCCGCCCTTAAGTGTATCCCCTCTTTAAGACCAACACCAGTAAACAAGACCTTGTACTTCTCTCTGATACAACTCTACGGTCCTCCATTGTCAACACTGTTTGATTGGAAAGGACCAATGTGCAAAAGAATGAGAATTTCCACACTTTCACAACTCACTAGCATTTGGCCATTGCCCTTTACCACCACAAAATCAGATCAGCATTACATATGCAGTAAAAGTTCCAAGAGTTGAAAACAGTTCTTTACCACCATGAGCAAAGAGTTCTCTAGCTGCAATTGGTTACTCGCATTTAATTTTTTTCAGTACTTTGCTACCTTAATGCCCTCTGGATCCGGAGTCAACACCACTATGTGGACAAACCGGGACATTTAACTAAAACATAACCAATAACACTGTACACTCTGCAAGCTTGGTCATGTGCTGAACTCTTCTTGTCTCCACCGAAATGTCACTCTTGATCACAAAAAAATACCAAGTATTTCTTTCCTTTCCTATAATATGTACATCCATTCAACCTTGTATTCACTTTGTTATTATATTGATTGGTCAGCACTGTACTGTTTCAACGGGCGATCAATCACTTCTTGCAGGTTCCTAATCCTTTACAAATCATCCAAGGTTAAATCCTTTGGCAGAAACTTTTGGAGCAACTTGCTTAAATAGCACTCGTCAATGACTTGATCACGGATATAATTGTTCTCACAATTGATTGATCATTGGCAAGTCACCTACAAACAAACTGATCAACTGTGTCTCCGCTTTCCTGTACAATTTGCCAATTGAAAACAAATGTCTCTCAAAAGCACTGTTTGCTTTTGGAACAAACTAATCATCAAGAACCTTTACTGCTTCCTAGAAATTAAAGCTTTCATTCTTGGCAGCAAGTCTGAAATAATTTTTTTAAATGTCCACTTCCTTGACACTGCTCTTTTTCTGTGTGTCATCTGAAACTCCTTTCCCTGTTACGTGCAGATTAGATGCTCTTCACCACCTCTTCCACCACTGGCTTAACCTCTGTGGCTCTCCTTTTGGATTAAATGGTTCAAAATAACCAAAATCTGAATGACCAAAGTTCTTCCCAAACTACTTTAAGGACTGCTCAAATGGCTACTTGCTCCATCTGTCTCGCCCCTGGCATCACGGAGAAATAGCCTCGCCAAAAACTTTTTCAGAATCCTCAATAGAACATTTAGATTATTCGCGATGCCAATGTAGAGTCACAGTGAATAAGATAACTGAAACTTTTAACCCATTGTCACTTGCATAAAATTGCCTGTGACCTATCCCGAGCTCCCAATTAAAGTTTCCAGGTTACAGTTCAGAGGAAACGTACGCACAATTTCAAGTTGAATAAATTGGGTAATGCACGATAAAAGCTGAGAAAATTGAACGTGCCAAAATGAGTTTTTCTGTTATGGGAAATAAACTGCCACACTTTTGTGAAACAAATTACTGAAAGTAGCAAAATATGGTTCAGGCTCCCTAAGGATTTGCTGGCGATATTTGGTCCTTTATGACATTCTTAGTATTAAAGGGAAGGATGTCTAATATATCATGTAACATGTGGGCAAATTTTTTGGCCTGGAGATTGAACAAAATGTCTTTAAGGCTCAACAAAATTTGCCCAAGATTTTGTGTATTTTAGACTGTCTGTGTCTGAGAGGCCAATCAGCCAACCTTAATCTTTTGCCCCCCCACCCTTGAACCTTTGATCCTTCCTTTCTCTGAGAATGACACTTGTTTTCATGAAATTTGATACTTTCCATTACTTTAACTGGAAGATCATTCATCTCATCAAAAATGTAAATTTGCCCCAGTGTCAGCCATTCTCACAGTCGTTCAAATAGAGATTTACAAGAGGTTGTAGATACATTCTGCTAAGTAACATGTATTATTCATGCTTAAAAAAATGAAATGAGTTAATATCCTCTTATTGTTTTTTTTTTATATTCGTAGTTACTGTGTGGGTATGTGCGGCGATGGAGCGAATGATTGTGGGGTAAGAGATCACTGCTGTTTGCTTGTTCTGTTAGATGCATACTCAGTTCAGAACACCATAGCATTATTAGCATTAACATTATCACAAACCAAATCACTTTTTCCAATTTCTGCTCCTGGCAGAAAAATGTGCATTAATGCCTAACTCCTAATCAAGTGTGCATGAATGCCTAGCTCCTAGACAAGTTTCCTCTTTGTAGCAAATGCCTCTGCACTAATACAAGCACTCCTGTGTATTTATATCATTTTATAATCACTGTACCATGCCACCAGACCACATAATGCTTCCATAGCTTATACACCTCTTTCATGGCTCATATAAGCTGTAGTCCTTCCAAACTGCACAGAAAAGACCGACTCTTCAACATGTAGGTGTCTGTTACATGTATTTCATGTCAGGACACAATTTTCTCACATGAGAGATGTCCCATTTGTGTTACATAATTCTTTTCTTTCTTCTTTCAAAATAACAAGCACTCTGTCTACAAAATATGCCCACTCTATGTCCACAACAAAAGGCAATATTTGGTTTGAGAGAGTAAATAGTGATTGTTAATTTTGAGTATGTTAGTGTGTTACGTTTACTTTTAGGCTCTGAAGGTGGCACATGCAGGGATTTCTTTATCGCAAGCTGAAGCTTCCGTTGCCTCTCCATTTACCTCAAAGGTTTGCTTTTCATCTTTAAATGTTATTATACTAACACAGAAATTAAACAACAACATGATATTATGAAATATTAGGAAGTACGTAGACTCGGAAAAAAATCCGAGCCCCAGATGGGATTTGAACCCACCACCCTCCGTGATCTAGTCGGATGCTCTAACCACTGAGCTACTGGAGACTCTCTGGTGAGCAAGGGTCGAATGTGGGTATATAGACTTGAACCGCATCACGCGGCTACACAGCCACGTACTGGCTGATGATCTCACGTACAGCATCATGCTGTCACATTAAAGCATCACATATGAACTCACTAACGGCATAACGCCGTCACATTAAAGAATATAGAGATGCGTCCAACCACCCTCTTAAGTGAGTTTACTTAGTAAACACAGAAATTAGAGCATCCGACTAGATCACGGAGGGTCGTGGGTTCAAATCCCATCTGGGACTCGGATTTTTTCCGAGTCTACGGACTTCCTAATATTTCATAATATCATGTTGTTGTTTAATTTCTGTGTTAGTATACTCACTTAGGAGGGTGGTTGGACGCATCTTGATTATGCTTTAATGTGACGGCGTGATGCCATTAGTGAGTTCATATGTGATGCTTTGATGTGACAGCGCGATGCTGTTAGTGAGATCATATGAGCCAGTACGTGGCTGTGTAGCCGCACGATGCATTTCCAGTCTATACCCACATTCGACCCTTGCTCACCACAGTCTCCAGTAGCTCAGTGGTTAGAGCATCCGACTAGATCACGGAGGGTCGTGGGCTTAAATGTTATTGTAGCTATACTCACTTTGCAAAATCAAGTAAGGAGAAAGAAACAAGTGCATGGCTCAAATTATTAGAGATTGTCATTATTGCATACTTCAAAGGCAACAGGTGGCCTTTTTCCATGTTAAAAAGAAGTGCTGCTACTCAGACACAGAAAAAGATTTTTACAGCCCAAAATAGTTTTCAAAGTCAATCATTTGGTACATGTATAAGTATATAATAATTGTAGAGGTAAACTTTACCTGTGTCATTCCTTAAGCTTTAATTTTGTTATAATTGCAGGGACCCATCTAATGTGCTGTCCATAATTCTGACAATGTAAATGAATATTACAAATGAAATTTTTACAATGGCTGTTCCTCCCAATTTGATTTTTTTTTTCTCAGTAGTCATCACTCAGTAAGATATTGCTTGTTTATTTAGATTCCCAATATTGAATGTGTGCCTACTATTATAAGGTATGTGTATTCTTGAAATTTGAATAAATTGTCCCTGTATTGTGGACCATCATATCAGGTCACCAATTAGCACAGAGCTCTATGTTAGTGGTGCTTTGGTATTGAGATTGAATTTGCTTTTAAAAGTTTTGAACTACCAGAGATACAGAGGCTACCAGTGAGAATATGTATGAGCCTGATCATAATGCTGCTTTTATCCACACATTTTTAAGAGAGGATTTCCCCAAAAATTGCTTGAAATCCCAAAAATGTGGTACATAACTGAACACTGAAAAACCTTTGTATTTCACTTAGAAATAATATTTTTTGTTCAGGTCTGCTTGTACGATTTTTCCAGAAAAATTCGCAAAAACTCTGAAGATGCCAACTGAAACAATGGGGTAGGCATCAATGCACTCAGCTGACAGTGTAACAACACAAGGTCTTTGCTTCTGAAAACTGTGTGTACAGAAATCTACCTTGTCCTACCCCAGGCCTGTCTGTTCTGTGACTTTTTTTTTGCATTGCTCCCTAACCTACTGAATGTTTGCATGAAGCAGGTTAGGCAGTAAGGAGTGACCTGTTTCATATGTGAATTTTGTAATGGCACTCAATTGCTTGTCATTCCTACTTATCAATTTGTGGGGTTCCTGTCAAGGTGACATGTAATGTTTCAAATGTCCAGTCCTTTTTAAAATGGTAATTATCATTTTCCTCAGGATTAGACCACCAATATACCTCTTAAGCTTGGACGGTTTGTTTACCCATTTCAGACCATGTGATGATACTCTTGAAAAGTTCTAGATAGTCGCATGTATATGAATGACTAATTTTAAGATGGATAAAAGAACAAATCTCTAGCCAAAATGGTTTAAAATGGGAAAGCAAATTAAACCACCCAAGCTAAAGAGGTCTATATATACTGTGTAACTGTGTTCAACATAGATGACGTAACTAGATTCTCCATCTTTGTCTTACAGAGAGGGCAGAGCAGCTTTGGTAACTTCATTCGGAATATTCAAGTACATGGCTCTTTATAGCATTGTGCAGTTTGTTTCTGTGCTCTTACTTTATTCGGTAAGTAAAATACATACATACCTACCTACCTACCTACCTACCTACCTACCTACTTACCTACCTACCTACCTACCTACCTACCTACCTACCTACCTAACTACCTACCTACCTACCTACCTACCTACCTACCTACATACATACATACTTTATTAACGTGACTAACACTTGGCTATAAAGCTAGTTCACAGGCCAGTCATGGAAAGAAAAACTACCAGTAAAATAAAATTACAAATAAGGGCCTATAAATTGACAACTATATAACATAATTAAAATGACACAGCATATAAAAACTACAAATTTTAAAACTATGTCACTTCTATACTAAGAAAACTAAATTAAATACGGAAATAAGGCGCTATAAATCTAAAAGGTCGAGCTCCTTTAGTCCACATTTAAAGCTGCGGTAGGTATCGATATTTCTCAAATAATTAGGAATAGTGGTCCATAGTCGGGCAGCTTGGTATCTCAACAACTTAATCCCATACTTTGTTGAATTAACTTTCGGTATTTTAAAATAGCATCACCACGTAAATTAGAATTAGAATTACATGCGGTCAATAACTCAGAAATACTTGAAGTTATTTATTTCTTTGATCGTGAGCGGGCGGTATCCTGAGAATCCTGTAATCTGATTGGTTCTGAAAGCGGGCAGTATTTTCCTATCTCCTGACCACGGTCATGGTAACCAACTACGCTAAGCGCAGAGTGAAGCTGCGAATTGAAAGAGCCAAGTTTCAATTTGTCTCAATTGTTTTTTGCGATAGAACAGTGTTATTGTTCAACTTTCTCGTAAAAAAACAATGGATTCTGACAAAAGCGATCACAAAAGCTAATTGTACATTTGTTGACACATTGATGAGACAATGTGTAAAATAAAAACATGACTTTTCCAGTTTTTCATAATAGTTTCTCCCACCTTCTAATAATAGAATTTAGAAATAAATAAAAATGTTATTCACCGGCCTCGGTCAGTCCGTATTGGGAAAAACTGTACCCTCTGTCTCAAGTACGGCCCTCGGCCTGTGGCCTTGGGCTGTACTCAAGACCTCGGGCACAGTTTTTCCCAATACGGACCTCCCGGCTGGTGAGTAACACATATGTACGTTTCCATTCCCAATTGCTCGAAACATTGTACTTAACATTTTTGCGAGTCTTTGGTTTGCTAATGTGCTATGTCCATTTTTAACAATTAGTGTCTCGGACATAGATGTTTTGTCCTGATAAACGAAGTGGAGTGCCCGCTCGTTAAGTTTTTCAAATTTTTCTGGTAAGCGCTTACTACAAAATGCCAAGACTCGGCACAATAATTAAATGTGGAGCGATGAACGCTCTATAAAGATGTTCCCATAGCTTTAAAGGAAGCAACTTCTTCATCCTTTTTAAAACTGCAATTTGCTTGCTCACTTTGCGACATATTTTCTTAATTTTGACCTTCAAATTTCAATTTATTATCGACTGTAACACCCAAAAGCTCCACCTCCTACCAGAGGAATACTTTTACCTTCGCTCTTGAAAACAGGGTCCCGCGACGTCTTTCCAAAATCTCAAAATAGTTTGAACAGGTCAACTTTATTTCCTTTCTGTGAGCTACCTGGAAGTCAACATCAAGCATGTTAGAGTAGATTAAGCTACTTTAATAACATGCCATCATAAACATGGTAAATCTTTTCATAATTTTTTTTCCCTGCTGTTACTTTGTTTTGGAACTGAAACATATAAAATAATCATGGCATCTTTGTACAACTACAATGTCATTGTTCTTAACAGCATGATATCAGGGGAATGCCCCTGACATGTGCTTTTGTTATAATTGATCAAGACCTTGAGACATTCCTGAATCTTTGGAAATGCTAACTTCTGGGCAGTTCTCTGATCTTGTCTGTCGCTTACGCCCAAACCGTGATCAGCAAAAAGAAATACTTCACTCACGAATTGTATATGGTTCATGCAAACGAGGTACTCGCCCATTCTAAGCACACGGAATGCATCATCCAAGAGAATGAGTAGTTTCTTGTGATTATGCACATATTCTTGATCACACATGTCTTCAACAGCATGACCATTTTCTGTGTCTAGCTTTTTGCATGAGAAGATAAACCCCAGGTTTCGAGGAATGTGCCTGAATCTGTAACCGACATCGACTGTGGCAAGCTGCAGCATTAATTTCCGCCTCTGGGAGCTGTTACCGATAAGGGGACCCACAATGTTCTTGAACTCCTGGTCGTAAAGTCGTTTCACTTCTTGCCACTGTAGATAAACAAACTGGTTACAGGTGGGCATAACAGGAATGGCAATGCGAGGAAGATTGCGATGGAGTGGGTTAAGCAATATTGCTCTGCCAAAGGTGCCAACCTTGTACTCCTGAAAGGCATTAATTATAGTCTTGAAACCCTCAACGCCATCTCCAACCACAACAGCAAAATGGTCAAGGCAGGTATGTTGTTTTTCATTAACCCCACAAAAGCCAAAGAGCTCATCTGTATCCTGGTGGTAAGTAACACGACCAATGATAGCTGTCTCATCCTCAGCAGCTAGGAGAGGAACAGAAGAGGACTTGACGTTTGCCATGGCTTCTTTGTACAGTGGTCCAAGCTTCTTGAAATTGGTTTCTTGAATCCCTCCACTCATGTCTACGCGATGTTGATTGCGCCATCGGTAGATGGAGTGGATTTTAGGGCCTCCTAGGTTAGTTGCCACAACAGTAGCGATCCTGGGTCCTCCCAACATAAGTAGTACTTCCAAGAATAACTTAAAGGAGGGCCTGTACCATTTATTATTCTTTTTAACATGAAGGTTTCTTGACACAGTCTCTAGCATTGCTTTCAAAGTGTTTTTGTCATCTAGCATTCCTAAATCGGCAGGTCTCTGCAACTTGTAACAAACGGCCTTAAAAGAACCCCTTCGACTTGTCTCTTAGACTTCGCACATATTCGCAACCTAACAGCTTTCGATGTAACGAAGAATAGCTTGTCGTCTTTCTGATCTAGGTTCTCTTTAGAAGTGAGGTATTCATTACGTACACTTGGTCTGCCTCGTTTGTTAGTGTCCTTGCGGTTTTCTCATTCTTTAAATTAGTAGGATTCGTTTCCTTAATGATTCTAATTTAGGTATCTTTGAACAAGCTAAGCAGACAGTTACTACTTTGAAATGTTCCTGTTGTCTTCTTCTGCCCTGTTTCATTTACAACAAAGAAAGGTTCCGGGTACCACAACACTTTCCCTTTATCCTCTCCTGGCTTCAGGTCACACAAAAGAATCTTGGGATCCACTTTGATACAAAAGAATACTTATCTTTGTAAGATCCCTAGCCTGCAAATACAGCCGCCTCTCATTCGCTCCCGCTACTACAAACAAACGTGAAGACAGACATCTGCAATTCACTGCCAGTTTTCCAATGTAGCAGCGTGAGAGAATGAGAGGCGGCTGTATTCGCAGGCTATAAAATCCCTGGCGCAGCTGTTTTGCTGGTTGTGATCGTTCGTTCACCGCCACCTGGTTAGTTCAGTTGGTAGGGTGCCAGTCTGCTGTGCTGGAGGTCGAGGGTTCAAGCCCCAGACTGGACCAACACTCAGGGTCTTAAAACAACTGAGGAGAATGTGCTGCCTTTGTATTTATATCTGCAAATGGTTAGACATTGAAGTCTTATCAGATAAGGACTATAAACCGTAGGGCCCCGTCTCGTGCATCTTCAGCGTTACATGGTTAGCAGGGGACGTTAAAGAACCCACGCACTTGTCGGAAAGAGTAGGGGATGAAGTTCCCGGTGCTAGTTTCATCTCGCAATTCATGCATGGGTTGGGTGGGTGAGTGAGATAAAAAAAGGACTGATAGCGGCAGCCAGAGGCACCTTCACAAGCTGACGTGTGATGTCACTCAATAGAATAGTAAACCTCCACGAGACATGATGTGATATGTGGAGTATATAAATACACATTCATACATTTATTCATTTATTCGTTATTACCAGGAAGCTTACGGGTGAAAAATGATGAAATATCTTGGAGGTTGCTGCCTTTGTCTTTCTGGTTTTTTCTTTGTGGCCACGTTTATCGACGTGCTGCTTGATATTACTTAACAGAACCTTGTGCTTGGCAGAGAATTGTAAATTGCAGGAGTGGCACAATATGGAGGTCTTGTGGAATGAAAATACAGGCAGATACTTCTCTTGTACTTCTGTTTGTATCTCTAGAATGGCTTTGGTAATTTTGCTTTCCCGTAAAGGGCAAATCACTTCATTCGTTTCGTGTGTTGCGGTGGCCATGTGCTTATTTAACGGAAACATATCCTGACCATTGTGCTCTTTCCCAGCAACCATCGTGATACTGCACACAGTACAAAAGGCAAAAAGGTTTTCTGTTATCTTTGCTAATAACAAATCTTCAGACTTTTGTGATGCTATCTATCTTGCTCTGAACTCATACCACTTCAAGATTGACAGCGGCATCTACCTCTCTGACCGAAACTGCCTTTGTGGGCTCTGCATTGCTGTGTCCTGCCCCCTGTTCAACCAACTCCTCGCCATGCCTTGTCCTGTCAAGTTGAGGTTCTGCGGATGCATCATCAGTAACCTCTAGATCTGCAACAGAAACTTTGTTTGCTTGCTCTGAGCCTTCACTGGTCAGTGCCTCGTCATATTTTGGCCTCTTACATAAAGGGTCAAATGGAACATGACTCATCATGGTTTGTCCACAGTAGTGGCATTGTCTCGGACTACTTTCATACTCTTTGCATTCACGTTCAATGCAGTGACCTCTTTCGATACCCCACTTGTCTTTTCCCAAAGTATAGAGACCTGTGAACCACATATTTATTACATCTTTTGTTGTCCATTTATGTCCTAACTTAGCGAAAGAAAGCCAAGTCTTTTAGGCAAACCTACAGGTTATTTGGAATAATTCAGACGAAGGCTGAGAGAAGCAAGGCAATGGCATGTATTTTTATAAAAATGTGTTCGGCGTACTTCAAATGATAACTGCTTGATAAGGCACTCAAATACGATTATTAGTAGCTTTAATTTAACTGTCAGTTATCAGAGTTTTCCAGGAATACAATAACCTTTATCTGCGGCGTCTCCTGAGCAGCCTTTAGTCAAAAGATGACACTTTTGATATACTATGTGGTGTATAATTTTGGTTGTCTTGGTTGTCACAGTCTACGCATGATGTCGGAGTCTTTATCTCTCCCAAATAATCCAAATAATGAGTTCAGCACAGTTGAAATTTATTGTGGCTAAAGGCTACCATGATTGCACTTTTCAAGTCGAAATTGGAGAGCGATTTGAAGCTATGTAGAAGAAGGGCATGAAGGGAAGGGCGTTTAAGATTTTGAATGATTGTGGACAACAAGGTCATCTAGAGTGTCAGCTTGTCGACCCGTTGTGATCATTCGAAAGACTTCAGTGGTAAGTACCTCGATCAAGAAATGTCCAGCAAAATATCAAGTTTATATATAGTTCGTCTCACTACCATATAATTAATATGAAACACCCACCTTACAGCGTTGTTACTGGAAGCCCATGCAATGACCCAAAAGGAAGATGGCATGTCTACGTAGGAGGAGGCATTAACGTCTCACTTACAGTCAGGATTAATACTGAGAAAGCACAGGCGGAAGATAATTTGACCACCGCTGAATAGTGCAACTCAAGAATGAAAGCACATGCCAACTGGAGTCTGTTTATTTTGAATGCCAAATTTGTATTGAACTTGTTAGTTGTCATGGCAGTTAAACATGTGCTCCGAGGCTCCATGTTTCTCTTGCTAATATACACAATTCTGAAGGATTTGTCGGATCCATGTTTTGGTCTACAATCAAGTAGCGATTACACGAGTACTAATTTTGCAATTGGGCAGGAGGTTAATGCTTTTTCACCTCCAAAATTCTCGCTGAGGAAATCACTCTTTGAAACAAATGCCATTTTGGTCTCTCCCGCGATGCTTCGGTCCTGCTTGTTAATTTTTCAAGACATGTGCTTCTCGTCTCTCTTCTGCTACAATGCAATGATGTCTCACCAAACCCTGGTCCACCAGTGAAACTATCTGTGGAAAATTTTACCCGTTCTAGAGGCCTCAAAATAGCGCATTTAAATGTGAGAAGCTTAATACCAAAATTGGATTCTTTAAAGTTACTATTGGAGAACAAACCTTCCGATGTGTTCACTGTATCAGAAACCTGGCTCGAACTGTCTATTTTGGACAACGAAATACGCCTTCCTGCAGCTGGCTACTCTTGCGTGCGTTCTGATAGATTGGGGAAAGTTGGCGGTGGATGTATGGCTTATGTTCAGGATGGGATTCCATATCGCCCAAGGCCTGATCTCGGTACTTCTTCTACTTAGTCGTGTCATCAAAATATCTCGGCCTAAATGCAAAAAGCTATTGATTTGGACCATCTATCGCGTGCCTGACATGAATATGGAGTCAGTTATTCAAGACCTGGACACTTAATTGGTCTTGAGTTGGTCTTGTTTACATTGCCCTATTATTATTATTATTATTATTATTATTATTATTGTCATTGTCATTGTCATTGTCATTGTCATTGTCATTGTCATTGTCATTGTCATTGTCATT
>Ga0126343_10000391_pt1 | contig 16352 bp, 12 predicted proteins | sample Cyp2metagenome_FD_92531 | JGI IMG/M metagenome (GOLD analysis project Ga0126343, IMG submission 92531) | Coral microbial communities from Lord Howe Island, Old Settlement Bay, Australia - Cyphastrea 2 metagenome | ecosystem: Host-associated > Invertebrates > Cnidaria > Coral ...
AGTATTATCGAGACTAGGTGACTATTCAGAAAGTTCCAACCTTGCCCTCAACTGTTCAAAGACTAAATGGATGCTCATTTCTACACCTCAAATGGCACGCGTACACAATTTAGATGTTTGTTCTGTTCCAGTGGCCTGCCGCGAGATATCGTTGGAAAGGATCACGTGTACAAAGTTACTTGGTGTTCAACTAGATCAGCACCTAAAAAATGGAACGATCATGTCAAGTCACTTCTCACATTCTGCTATGGAAAATTGTCTATATTACGTAATCTTAAAAATCTGGCACCTTTTTATGTCAGGAAAAACCTAGCTGAAAGTCTCGTGATTGCAAAACCTGACTATGCAAGCACTGTGTTCTATCCTCTCCCGCAGTATCAGGTGGACCGTCTACAAAGGCTTCAAAACGCATGCGCAGGATTTGTCCTTAGAAAGTATGCAGGTCCCGAGGATCTTGCCTACCTGAACTGGTTAACAATAAGCGAGAGGAGAGATTTTAATATCCTTAAACTGACTATCAAGGCGATCCATGGCAGTGATTTTCCAGAATGATTATCATTGGAACTACGCAATATACATATAATTAATTTGAGATCGTCAGAAGCGCCATTGTTATCAGTACGAAAAGAAACCGAGACACTTCAGCACAGTGCTGCCTCTATTTTTACTAAATTGCCATCAGCATTAAGGAATATAAGGACTATGACAGCTTTTGTAGCTCTCTTAGGACATATCTTAGCAACAGAGTGAAATAGTTGTCAAATGTTTTGATATTATTGTTCTTTCCAATTTCACCTTTATATGCTATTAATATTTTAGATAGTTTGATTTTTTAATAGTGAAAATAGTGTTTACAGTTGTAAGAGCCTCTCTTTTGTTGGAATACTGTAAATAAACCATTATTACTATTATTATTATTACAAGTGAAACCGGAAATAACAATATATAATTATATATTTCATAAAAAGGTAGATATAAGGCAAAGAAACAAAATGATGGCCGAAAAAGGGTAACTTTTAATGCCATATATTACGGCGAGACATGACTAACTTTCTTCAGGGGCAATACTAAAGCAAAGTAAAATTGGAGGAAACGGTTACAATACAGAAATAGACATAATAGACGAGCACTGAAGCGGCTATCGAAAAAAAGGAAATATGAATAGTTTTAATATTTGCCACGTCTTTTGTCTTCATTGCCACTCTGGGAAGAATTATATCAAGGCTTGATTGACGGCTTTTTAGATATATCTAAAGCGTTGTGAAAGGGACTGTATTCGCGCCGCGACTGCATTCGACAACACATCAATTTTCCCGCCGTGCTTCGAGCATGACTAAAGACGAAGGATGTGCGATTTACGCAGTGGCCCGATGTAGCCTTTTCGATGATTGGAGAAGGTATTTACCGTTGACCTTTTATTTAGTCGTTTTCTTCAAAAATCTTACGGTCAACCGATAAGCCACATAAGCGTTGTCTTTGTTTATGTGCCCAACTTTTGTATGGCTCGGCCAGAAGTTAAGCCTACTCTCAAATTTGGTTCTCAAGTTTATCGTCAGTTTCTTTGAGAAGAAGGTTTTCAGGATTTCAGTGTTGGACCCACTCGTATAGCAAATTACACTTTAATTTCCTCTCAATTTGAAAAATAGATTCAAATGAAATTTATCGTAAAGAAGCGCTTATAATTTAAACTTTGTTGTAAAAAGGTTTTTCCTCAGACTACCATTGTAAATAGGTGCCACAAACCAGACGCGTAACTTTCTGTAAAACTACCAAATCTATTAGGAAATTTATTACCATAATAAATGAATTTATGCCTCTTGATTTACATCAGTCCCAGCTTCCGGCCGAGGGATTTTCCGGTTATCCAGGACATTAGATCTGCCGGTATATACTCAATAAGACGAGGCCCTGTGAAAGGCCTCTTTTGCTGTAAGTGCACATCAAGAGAACAAGCTCTCCGGCTACACTTGAGTCGCGTGATTCGACCCTGCTCCTCCCCTTGCCTACCACAGGACTAGGTCATGTCTTTCTTGTTCCAGTTTTGCGGGTAATCCCTCACCTCTGCTGGGAACTGCTTACTTGGTTACGCTCTATTTCTCACTTTCTATATTCGATAAGACAATAAACGGCCACGCCACAAGCGCGGCCAAATTATCACCAACTAGGTGTCATGTATTCTTGCGGTTCCCAGCAAACCAAGCTTCGCCAATACTGCGCACTACCCCTGAAATATTTACTTTTTAGAATCAGAGAGCAAAAAACAATTATTTGCTAAGCTTTCTTTGTTTTTTTTTTTTCGACTGGTTCTTGGTCGGGTTTGACATAAACTAAAGTACTTGACGTCTTCAAAGTAATTAAGCTTTGGTACTTTCCGCGTTAAGCGCGCACGTACACGAACTCTCACAAGCAGCCGTGATTTTAAAACTTTTCTCTGTTTCTGCTGAATCTTCGACATACAATTTTTAGCTTTATAAAAATTGAATTAAGTTATGTGAAGCCCCATGCATTACAACCTCTGTGAAAACGTTTTATGTAGTACAGTAATTTTCAGATACAACAAAATGTTTCGCCACTCAAATTAAACTCATGTGTTGGAATCGTATAATTCATTAGGGTAATCCATTTGAAAGCACGAACTGTTCCAGTATTTGTTTATGCGCAACTATTTTTCCCAGGCCAAAACTTTGAATAATGGCTTTATTGTACACTTTGCTATAATTGTAATAGAGAATTTAGTTCATGGACAGTATAAAATAAAGTTTTGATGTCTGTGCGAATGAAGGTAAGGTTTTAAGTTCCTGTTGAAAATAGAGTAATCATCTATTCCGTCACTATTAACGATACGCTTTTACCTTCAAATATCGTATTTAGTACAATTACTGAGCTTGCATCGGTTTTATTTAATGTTAACATTAATTTGATTTCATTCGCATTGCTGCAACTTCTACTTTAAATTTTATAATTTCAAGAATTAAACAACACTTTTTAGGTGGGAAGTGCATTTAAGTGTACCACAAACAGTTTGTTGTCCAGTCCTTGGAATTTTTTTCTAGCTAACCTTTTGTGGCGCGGCGTCGTAGTGAACAAAAAGCGCGCAAAAGTATAGCCTTGTTTTCGTTCTTTCCTTCAGGCTCTCTCCTCTAAAAAAAATCTTAAACATCGATCCTCGCCAAAAGCAATTGAAGTTGACAACTGACAACACCATCATAAAGAGCATACTCTCAAGCCTTTGGCAAAATTTTCTTTTATTCCTACCTCAAATGGTCGTTGACCAGTAAGGTGACAAACTTTTCCTTTAGATTTTCTACTGCCGCACTGTTTTAGGAAAAAGTACTCATGGCCACTATTTATTAAACTACAACCTCGCTTAAAAAAAATTCTTGGAGAAAGGTTCTAGCAAACTTTTAGAGCGAATATTAAGCTTCAGTCCGTTCTGGTCACGTAACCGATGACGTCACAGCATTAAAAATGACAAAAATGTATATTTCATAAAAATATCTCCCAATATCCAAATTTTTGTTTCCTTTCGTTTAATGCTACGCGAGATAGCACTTGTACCCAGACTCCCACTTTTTGAAAATTTTATATAGCTCCCCTAATATTTATATTTTGTTCGGTACCCGGGCAATCCGAAATGGCTTACACCATTCTACCTCAAACCAAGTTGACTGCTTTTTCAATAACAAAATAATTTCGTCATAGTGAGCAAAAACGCACTTGTGAGCAAAGTCACGTTACCGATGACGTCATCACCCTTAGTGTTGTACAATAATTAGTTTATGGTAAGACTTATTTGTAGACAACGTGGGGTCTTTCTGCTATCAAATGGACCAAGTTATTTGGGATTGACGATTTTCCAGCTGCAAAGGAAAGGTTCTTATTATAATTATATATAGAAGCAAGCTTGGGTTTCATTTCTCTCCTCTGCCAGTCTGTTGAGGATGCAGCAGCACAACAGCCAAGTAAACAGTCAAACAGCGAGGCCATTCGAGGAGCCGCCTTATGTTACAGGAGTCCCGTTGTTGCCGGTCAATGCAGCGTTATAAGCTCAAAATGCGTATTTAACGTGAAGGAAAAAGACCTTCTCACATCTTGGAATCGCATCTGCCACAAGCGGGACTTGAGCGAGAGAGAAATCTTAGGTTCGTCTCAGCCCCTGGTTACTTTTCTCTTCAAACTAAGCTTTATGACCTTGAAGAACAATTTTGATTCAATTTTCTTAGGTATACCAAATGTGGCATTTTTCTTCAGCGCCATTGCTTCACAAGAGAAAATGAAAGGAAGTATAGAAGAAGGTGATGAAAGCGATGACGATGGAGAAAATAGTCCTGTACCGCGCACACGATCTAAGCAAATGGTTAATGGCAGCCCGACAGTTGTCAACAAATCGCTTTGGCCTGCAATAAGCTATTGGCTAGCCCTGACCACGCCTAGTGGCGCTCCGGTAAATCCTCTCATCGTCCACAGGGCACTGCTAAAAAAGGGAGTTGCAGTCACAGCTGATCAGGTATCATGTGTACGAACGATAAATGCAATGACACACACCTGACATGCGCAATTTAACCACGATACTCATAATTTCCTTATTTTGAGGTACAGTTTCAAGACAAAAAAGTGTTCATGGCTTTCAAGGAACTCTACAAAACGTTAAAACAACACAAGAACCCCTCTATGCAGGAACTTGTAATAACATCCTACCAGTGCAGCTTTCATGAAGAGTACCAAAGTCTTAGAGGCCTGTCTAATCTGTCTTCTCAGGAGCTAGAGGACTGTGGAAGAGAAAACGTCCTGCGGGTTACACTCATCAATCCTACATGTAGCTTCCAGCAATCTCTGACAAAGGCACTAGAGAAGATGATTGAAGCCAAACTACAGATCGACAAGTTTGGTTTCAACAGCTCCAGTACAGCGAAAACGATGAATGAGAAAAGACTTTCTGACAAGCTGACCATCTTAGAAAAGGACATAACAATCGCAATGCAGCAACTCGAATATGCTAGTTACCGAGCCAAGATCTACAACCGTGACCCAAAAACAAAGTGCACTTACTCATTTAAGTGCGAGGCCTGACCATTCATCAACATTATCGCGACGAACGAGCACTTCAAGTCGAGACTCATCCGAGAAAGGTGATTGAGCTGCTATCAGATCCTCATTGTGAGCTGTTCCAACCTTTGATGATCGACTACTATCTCATTGAAGTTAATGGTGGTATTTGCTGGTCCATAAGGGGCGTGCGTTTTTACAAAGGGCAATTAGCTTTAACGACATTGGAAGAATATCGCCCAGGGCGTTTTGCACGTACGATTCCACAAAGGATCCATTTCGTAAGTATTTCAAAGAGATCTTGGAACGCAGTTTTCCCCAGACGAGGTGGCCCCCTTTTGTGACGATTTTCTGAAGCTTTTGAACTATAACAAGAAGCACCAGAAAGACAAGGCACAGTGCCTTGTGGGCGAAACAAGACAAGTTTGTTTTTTTCCGATCCAGGGATTGATACACCATGGCAATATCGCAACAGTGACCAAACAAAGAACCTTTAATGAAGCGATGATCACGCCATTTACTAGAGTGATCTTCATTGAGGAAGCCAGTGAGAGCGCCCTGGACGTTGCTGATTGGAAGGTCTTGATGCTGGAAGGATACTCTGCGCATTATGTAAAGTACCAGACCGCAAAGGCCTTTCTCAACAAGTGCCCCATGATAATCACCGCCCAGCATAAGCTGCAGTTTGGTCCAATACACCAACCAGCAATGGAGAAACGACTGCCGTACTTATGTGTTCAAGACCCTTCCAAATCCTAAGAAGAGCGCCGCAGCATGGCTGAAGAAATACGCAATGGATTGCGTGGTTTGGGCCTCGGAGAAGGCAAAAGATTGTCAAGGCGACAGCGAGAGTGATAAAAATGACGAAGACGACACAGACAGTAAAGATGATGAAGGAATCATGCAAGACAAGGAAAGAGAGGAACTCAGATCTATCACGCTGGCCAGTTCCCTCGTCGAGGAGACCACTTCTAGCTCAGTCACGAATGTTCCACAAGACCGTGTAAGTGTTTCCATATCCGACGACGTCTTGGATGCATTGAATGATTTTGTGGGCCGATCATATCCAGGCAGTTTACAACGCACACAGCGTGTACATATACTCAAAGGAGAACAGGGGAAACGAGCGATAGGAGAAGACAGCTAGAAGACGACAGCAGCACGAAATGCAAAAACCAGCCTTGCTAGCCGTGAGAAGGCAGCTCGAGCGTTTGAAGGTTCCTGGCTGCTGACGACCAAACGAGAGTTGCACAATGGCGTTAGGCTTCTTCATGGCAGCCTAGGTGAGAACAGGAGAGCGTTTATTATTGCCCACCTCGAAGTGCTGCATGACAAGCTCAAAAACCACCACAGTAACCTGGGCACCCTCGGTTCTAAGGAAGCGTTGGCCGAACGGAAGCGAGTTTGCAGAATGCTTGGCCTTCTCACAGAAGAAGACGAAAAGCTGGTGAAAAGCTTAACGGAGCCCCTCCCGCTTATGACAACGGAAAATAACTACGGCGAAGAAGAAAGAGAGGCCAAAGAACAACATTTGTTCATAACGCCAAGAACGCCATCTTACGTTCCACGCCTAAACGACGTAGATCAGTACTGGTCACAGTCGCCGTCATCACAACATCTCCAGCACCTCAAGCTACTCTCGTTCCGTGCAGTGCACTATCGCCTGCGCAGGCTGCCCTTGCAAACGTCAACGACCCTGTCGTCTCAGAGGAGTTTCTTCGAGCTTGTACCACGAAGACGTGCAAAGATCGTCAGCTCAGCCAAGTTGTGGCCAGGAGAAGAAAGCCCAATACGCTCCTCGACTACTTTACTCCTAGCCAAAAGTGAGACTGACCAGGCCACACTCAAACTATCACTTAGATCGTTCTCACTTAATATATTACGTTAATTAAACCCTTTCTTTAGAAAATCGTCCTCTTCTGTTGTGAATTTCAAAACGTGACGAACGTTCCTGAAAGAGCCCAAGATTCTTTTAGGCAAGGAGTCCTTTTGGGGGAGGGGCTGATATTTTGCACTCTTCCCGCTGAAGGCCCGGCGTCGGAAGTTGAATCTCCGAGTCTTGCGTGGACACTATCGTCCACTTCTGAACCCTTGGCACCTTAAAGTTTTTGTAGGCCATCGTGACCCTTCAAAGCAAATTCTCTGGGTCGTTGCTCTTGGTAGTGAACTTTAGCAACAGCAGAGCTGTGTTTTTGGTCTTACAACAAAATTCTCTGTCCCTCGCTAGTGAGTTCATTGAGGGTCTGCGTTTCAACGATTTGGCGATAACGCGTGGGATGGATGTACTTTCCAATTGCATCAAACACCAGTTTGCTCATGATCTTCCCCAGTTTACCATGTTGGCCCCCATTTCTGTTGACGAGTATGACGTCGCACTGGGGCTTAGGCAAAGGTCTAACGTACGAGATGTAGCCATTGAGCACTTGCACGTTTGCATCGGTCAAAATCAAGGAATCAAATCCATACTTTCCAGCAGTCTTGAACGTTTTCTGATCGATGAATCCACCCTTTGCCTTAGCTGTAACAATCATGTCCATCGTCAAATATTGATAAGTCATAGGTCGCGACCCCTTCACTCTAATGAGCAGATACATGGCGACAAATTTCGTGGTAAATGTCAAGTCCAGGGGGTTAACTTGAGCTCGACTCCATTTGCAAATATTCAAGGTAATTTCGTAGCGCGGCAGGTGGAATCTCACGACCTCCAACAATTTCTCCATTGTTGCTGAATGGTTTCTTGCTTCCAGTGTCTCAATGGCTAGATCTTGTGTCCGCTGCAATTGCATCATCTTTGCAACTGTCTTTTGCGATTTTTCGGGTTCAACTTTGTTGCAGAGAACTTTTGAAAAAACTGCCTCTGATGCGCCATGAAGTTTTCTAAAGTCGATCATTTCAAAAATAGCATCTATGTAGCCCAAGCGCCCACCATGGCCGGGCTTGAATTCGTCTTGTAAGTAATCGATAAACTTGACCAGCAAATTTAGAGAACACAAACCAAAGTCCACCACGTCAAAACTCACCTTTTCCTCGTCTTCACAGCAAAATCTAAGAAACTTAAAGCATGTTGTAACAATCTGTTGGGCTGCACGATCTTTCTTGTAACCGCCACCACTTCCAATCATTCATTTCGTAAATACTTCGCCAATGTTACACGATAATAAAAATGAGGGAAGTAATTTTGGGGCATGTTTTGTGGTCTCCCTTGTTTGACCTTAACTTGTGCTTTCTATTGGAAATTTGCTTGCTACGTTTAGCCAATCTGTGATTTCTTTCTTGGGCGTTTCGTCAAAGTAAAAGAACCAGCTATGCTTGGTGTTAACATGTTGTTTGCACACTCTTTGACTTTGTAAACCCTCGTAGTCACACCCTTGTATTGAGCAGTGATACAAATTGTCAGTTTCATCCTTTTTTAAGTGAAGGCGTTTTGGTCTTGGTGAAGCTCCATCGATATCCGACCAATTGATTTTGCACTTCTTATTCATTTTGTCCTTTAAAGAGCGTTTGGCCAACACAATCTCCTTTCAATCTCAACCAGAATTAAGAAACTGATGGCTAGTAAGGGGACTGCGTACCGGTATATGTTTGTATTTGCCAAGGCATACCCCTACTTGCCTACCCTCATTACTATTGTGCAAAATACATGACAGTTAGATGCTACCAAACTTGCCCAAGCAGGTCTGTGCGCGCCCCTTGCTGACTTTATTTTAAAAAAAACACGTTAATTTAGGAACAATGTGTTCCATTTACAGATAAGGACTCGGAAAAAACTATCCTTGATTGTCGATTTGGAAACAATGTTTTCTATTTACAGACAAAAAGTTCGAACAAAACAGTCCTAAATGACCAATTTAGGAACAGTGTGTTCCATTCACATGTGGGAACTCGGAACAAAACAGTCTTCAATGACCAATTTGGGAGCAATGGGTTCCATTTACAGATAGGAACTCGGAACAAAACAGTCCTAAATGACCAATTTGGGAACAATGTGATCTATTCAAATTGACTGACTTAACCCCAAAAAATGTTTTTCACGAAACAAAATAAGCGTTTTTTTGGAGTATTTCAGAGCAAACTTTTTTTGGAATCGGTCAAATCCTCGATTTTCTGTGCCCCTTCAAGTCCAGCTCGGAATGGCTCACGACCGCGTATATGAGATCTGGGTCGAGCAAGGTTGTGACGTCAAATGGAGAACGACGCCAAGGTACTCTCAGTCATAACTCTGTTCTTCGGCATCTTTCAACGGCTTTCGACGACGAAAATTATATCTCTTGGGCTCCATAGTCGACAGAATACTGAAAATTATTACAATGTTCTCCACGTCATTGGATTCAGAGATGAGCTTTGACTCAGAAGACTCGGAAATTAATTTTATCCGTGGATACGAGATAGAAGCCGAACGGGACGTATTGTGCGAATGTCCGCACAGTTCATCACTAACTTCGAGCTATGAAGAAGCTGCTGCCTATGATGACGGCCCACTGGCCGACACAGAATGAACATCGAACTACCAAAAGCACGTAGATGTCGACAAAAAACTTTTTTGGCACAAAAGCTTCACGTAAACTCAACATGCTTCCTTTATAGATACTTTCCTTTTTTTTGTATGGCATTTTCTCTTCCTCTAATTTTCCATCCCTTGACGTTATGTGTGTGTTAACTAGGTGCAAGACTGTGGAAATTTTAACATTGGATCCCTTCAACCTATAAGCGAATGTTACTGTTGTAGCGAGCTACAGGGATATCAAGAATCCGTGTAAAATGGGGTTGACTATCCTACACTGTCACACGACTCCAACGGTTTGCGACATAAGTACATTTGCCGTTTTCTGTTCGATCACTCGACCATTTTTGTCGCTTTACTTGTGTTTATGAATGGCACTTCATGCTCTGCAATAAGAAGGAATTTCAAATAGAGTTGAGCCGTAAGATAGTGCTGCGGCAAATTTTAATAGGTCATAGGTTTACATGGTTTCCGTTTTTATCTGCATGTCGCCTCGTAGAGTTTGACAGCTCTGTAATTTGCCATGTGTTTTATGTATTTCTGTCGCAAGACAGACGACGATCGAATGGTATCCCATGATGCATCTCGTTTAGTCTTATATTATCACTGCGTACGTGACTTAATCATTTACTCCACGCCGCTGTGGTGGTGAACTCGTGTCGTCCTTTCAGACTTGTATGGAGACCGTGGCTTCTGCTTTTAAGAGTTCGAGTTAGTTAACGCGTTTCTAAATGAGAATTTTGCCGCTACAGTAAAGGGGTTTACTTGTGCTCCGTTGTTCTGGCGAGAAATACATATAAGCTGCGTGGAAAGCATGGACTAACGAAGAATAGCTTTTATCCCTTTGTTGTGAATTCGCCTGCCGACGAATTTTTAGCTGGGGTAAGAAGCCCGGTACTGATACGAATAAGTTCTTTTGATGACCAAAACACCTTCGAAAATAATCATGTTGACTGTAAAAGATGACCAATCCGGGAATAAAGCGCCGAACAAACTGAGACTTAAAGCAGACATTCTCACACGCAACACTGGTATGTTACGAAATTCCAGTCCAGTTTGATCGCTTAACGCTTAAAAGGTCATGAAAATGTGGGTACTTCCCGGTACTTCTTTGCCAAAAGTCAAAAGTAACTCGATGCCAAAAAATGGAAGACATCAACGTGCTGTGCAAAGAAAAGCGACTATTCATGACCTTGTTAGGGGTCAATGAACACCTTGTGATGCGAATAGTCACATAGCACAGTCAAAGGCAAGAATATTACAATACGGCTGCGCTCTTTAACACTCACAAATCATTGTAATCGTGTCAAAGAATTAAACAATACGCTTTTCTTCCCTTTTACTGCGATAAAAACAAGAAATCGACAGCGAAGAAAACCACGTTTTTTCACGCTGAATCCATGATAACTTCGATGTTGCGACATGTAAATAATGAATTACATCATAAGATACTATTCGATCGTCGTCTGATCGCAAGATATGCTTTTAAATCTCCACAAATTTGCTTTCGAGGGACAAAACATGAAATTTACCGTGAACATAGTGCTTACTTGCAGTCTATATTGTGCGCCGGACCCGGCTGCGATTGTGTTTGCAAGCACAGTAGGTCACGTGTAGACCCTTATCACGGATGTATAATTTTCCTCGGGAGATGCCGTAGCTTCATTTTGAGAAAGCGGCTATATGTTTATAAGCCATTGCTCGGCTTAGGAATATGGAACACGCAAAACAGTCAACAGACTTGAGCATAAACAACTACATTTGAATCATGTGGTGCCAGAACGCCCAAAGGAGGAATAAACCTGCACATCGAGCAAGAGAAGCATGAGCTCGACCAGAAACCTTAGATTGCTGGAAGAAACCTTAGAATGTCTCCAGACAAACGTATAGCTTTAAATACGGCGTCTCCCTAGGAAAATTTTAAGAGAGCAAAATACGACATCCGTGATAAGAATCTACCTACTCTGCTTGCAAACAGTTCCAATCGCAGCCGGGCCTGGCGCACAATATAGGATGCAAATAAGCAAAATGTTCATGGTAAATTTCATATTTTGTCACTCGAAAACAAATTCCTGGAGATTTAAAAGCATAGCTTGCCATAGAAATGAGCCTTAATAATACATAAACACATGGCAAATTACAGAGCTGTCAAACTCTACGAGGCGACATAGCAACGGAAACCATAAAGACCTATGACCTATAAAAATTTGCCACAGCACTATATTACAGCTCAACTCTATTTGAAATTCCTCCTTATTTCAGATGATGAAGTGCCCTTCATGGACACAAGTACAGCGACAAAAATGGTTGAGTGACCGAACAGAAAACGGCAAATTTACTAATGTCATGAACCGTAGGAGTCGTGTAGGCTAGTCAACCCCATTTTACACGCCTCAACGATCGTGGAAGAATGAATTGATGGAAAGACATTTATTCCATAGTCATCTCGCTTTAACCACGGAGTCATCGGGGTTCATTGCTCTTCTGAACTAACATCTAAGCGCCGAACAAAATCATCTGCTTTAAAATGCCTTGTGCAGATCACCAAAGTCTTGGATGGCTCCCACTTCGAACGTTTTAACTTCACGAAGTCGATCCATCTGTTCCTGCGTTTTTTCGATTCGCGTCGATCGTCCACATAAAATGGTATCGTATGTAGCGCAATACCCTCTTGCAAATTTCGCACGTTGCTACATCCTCCCACAACACACCGTGTCGGCATATTTTCGGGCAATATCGACTATAACCTCATGCCAAACGAGTGGAAATGTGCGAAATGCAGACTCTCGTGTTCTCAAACTGACGTCACATTTCCCGTTAGACCCATTCCTCTTTAAACTCGGTCGTGAGCCAAGATGGCGGCTTCTTAGTCCGATTTTCGGTATTTTGAACTGGAACAGAAAATCGAGGATATGACCGATTCAAAAAATTTTTGCATCGAAATACTCCAAAAAATACGCTTATTTTGTTTATCGAAAAAAACTTTTTGGGGTTAGATGCACTTTAAAGATAGGAACTCGGAACAAAAAAGTCCTAAGTGACCAATTTGGGAACAATATATTGTATTTAACAAATAGATTCCATGTTGCCGTGCATCTGTCCAGTGATAGATCACAGATGACGTCAAAATGTGGTAGGAACAAAAAAGTGGCACACGAGGCGATAGCCGAGTGGGTCACTGATGTTCTTACCACATTTAATTTGACGTCCTCTGTGATCTATTACTGGACAGCTGCACGGCAACATGGAATCTATGTGTTTTATATAATAAAGAAATAAACTTTGTTGGCGTAAAAGCTGCTTTATTTCACGTTAGGCGCGCGAAAGTAGGGCCTTCCCCATTCTGATAAACACGAAAGAAGCCATTTGACACCACCCATGATGTACAGAAAATGAAGCAATCCCATTGGTTGATATGCATTGGCAAAAAATTGTGATTGGCTTAGGCAAATCACGCCACTGTCAAACTTGACTCGAGTGTTGGTTCTCGTAGAATAAAAACTTACAGCGAGGGAAGACTTGAACTTCGAAATCTACAATTCTGAAAGAAAATGCTGCAAAAGTCGAGTCAGTCTTTGTCATTAGATCAGCCCGGTGAGCTGAAAAGCTTCGATATTGCCTTGAATATTGTAGGAGTTGAAAAATACGCTAGGAAAACTTGCGATTGCTGTCAACCTGGAGGCCATTCGATTACAGTTTTAAACCGGGAAAGGAGCGTTAGTGACGGTTGAAGTTTGTGTCCTCCGTCGTCGGTGATTCTCTAATCAGTTTGAAATAGTGTGGAAGACACCTTGTAGCTGCGATACAGTTGGCCGTGAGCTATTGTGAGCTGTACTTTGCTCGCTGCTGTGCCGTGAGCTGGAATGGATCATTCGCATCGGAAAGCAAGTTTTTGTGTTTATTTTTCGCATTCCTAAACATCAATCAGTGTGTCAACATTTTTTTTTTTGCCACAGTCCTAAATGACCAATTTGGGAACAATGTGTTCTACTTACAGACAGGAATTCGGAAGAAAACAGTCCTAAGTGACCAATTTTGGAGCAATGTGCTCCATTCAGAGAAAAAAACTCGGAACAAAACAGTCCTAAATGACCAATTTGGGAACAATGTGTTCTACTTACAGATAGGAGCTCGGAACGAAACAGTCCTAAGTGACCAAATTGAGAACAATATGTTCCATTTACAGTTGGGAATTTGGACCTAAATGTTCCTCTTTTACTCCAGAGTGATCGCTTTGTTCCCACCTTGCAAAATATCTGGTCCTCTTATGGTCAATAGGAACACAAAATGAGGAACAATCGATATTGCAGGAATGTTCCTTTTAGAATATAGAAACTGCGAACAAAACTTAAAATCAGCGAAAAAACGAGCGAGAGACTAAACGAAAGCGTAATGAAAGCGTAAGTCAAGGTGAAATGAAAACCATCTCTGAGATCTGGTGAAGTTTGTTCCGCTCAAAGGCAGCAACACGTGTTATGACCAATTTTTAAGAAACGTGAAGGACAAGTAGTCTCTGATATCAGTGGGGTTCACAAGAATCGAAGGATCTAGTGAACATCACATCCGTACTTCTACCCCGTATTAATGACTTCCTTATTATCCCATTAAAAAATTAGAGGGTGTTTTGGTGTCTTGAAGTGGCTAGAAAGCCACTTGAGGGTTTTCAACTCTGATATAAGAAAAGTTAAAGAGATGGCAAAAAAAAATATTAAAATAAATGTCCTCATTAACCACTCCCCCAATGCGTCCTTTCAGGATCAATGGAAACAAACACTTGCGCAAAATAAAACAATTTAGTTAATATCAACTGTCTTTTTATTCTTTTGATTTGATACATGCAGGGTGTGGTCCAGTGATTGAAAATACATTCAGGAGTCCCGGATATCCTAACGATTACCCAAATAATACAGATTGTACTTCTTCGCTTCCTATTCCACAAGGCATGGTGATTAATATTACCATTAACGAACTTTATCTGGAGAATAGTACATCATGCGAGTAAGTACTGATTTCAGTTAAGTGTCTTGAAAAGTTGTGAATTTAGGGAGAGGTCCAGTAACTGCATAACTTTTTCCTCAGAATGTGAAGCCTGAATAGGCGAAAGTGTCCTCCGGTTTTTAAAAAAGTCACATTTGTCTTAATCTGATTCTTTGATCGCAAGTTGTAGAGGAAACGTTTCAGCTGTGATCATACGCTCAGTTCTTTCAACAACTTTGAGCTCATGATATAAAGTGGCGTAAGGATGATTTTCCATCGTCTTATCACTAAGTAATAATTGAATTCTTTTCAATCTGAGTAGGTTTCTTGTAAAATTAGGAAGAAACTAAAGTATAGTTGTTAGTTAAAAGGCCCTAGTTACCCACACCTTTGTTGATGTTTACACGGGGGAGTTTGGCTATTATATTTTATTTGCAGCTTGTCGAAATGAAGGAATTCACTATGAAAATTCTAAAGATATAAAGACATACTTCCAGGGCCACAACTTATAGTAGAGAAATAAGATTTCGCTTCACCATGCAATATCACTAATTTCGATGTCATCGAAAATGGCGAAGGCTGACGAGGTTCCTTTGAAATTGTCATTATTGTTTTTGAATGATCAAGTCTTGGCGGAAGCCACGACGGAAAGATAATGATCTAGCTTAACACACGGTAGGAAACACGTTGCACAAGTTGCACACGCTGCACACGTTGGACACGTTGCAGCGACATTTTTCTCGTGTAAAAGTTTTGCTTGTGCGGAAAAGGGAGCAGGGATGGCACTGAGATGAGAGCGACTGCCATCCACAAATGTGGCTGGCTTTCAATTCCGGTCAGGTGCCGTATATGGGTTGAGTTTGTTGTTGCTTCTCGACTTGTTCTGAGGGTTTTTATACGGGTTCTCCGCTTTCCTTCCTCCACAAAAAAACAACACTCTAAATTCCAATTCAACCAAGATAGAGCACCCGCGTGGGCTGATGTAGCGTCCTCTTTTTATATTGTAATGTACTTTAACTTATTTCTTTCTTTACTTATTTCTTTATGTCGTGGGGACAACGCAAAATTTGCATTAAATTCAGCGGGTTCCAATTCGTCGCTCGAAAAGGGAAATAATGACGCCAGTTGTAATTGTGGCACCCTGAGCACTGCTCTTGCAAACGGTACCCGCTATAGCAAAGAAATGAACCAATATCTTCTTGGTGTGTACCACCTTGCTTACTGTCTCTGCCACATGGATTCTATGCCTACACACAAAGGAGCTTGGTCCTGCTTCATGACCCTGGCACATTACTTAGAGTGTGCCGGCCGACTTTTACACTTTTCGAGCTTTCCGTTCTGAGGTTCTACTAAATGATAGAATACAAGTCACTCAATCAGACAACTTGAAATGTTTGCACAAGAACACTAGTTGAAATGGCTGAATGAATTAATATGATCAGCTACACTCTCCCAAATCACTGCGAATCTCAAACTTATGGAAAAAAACTGACATATGCATACGACATACACTTTCCAGTGATCTCCACGCTCGTGTCTTATGTCTTTGCTTCTTTCTCCGCAAACGAGTGACTCTCGAACGTTCTGTTGCAGCATCGATTTTGATTTGTTAATAAAAAAACAATGAAAGAGACCAAAAGTAAAACAACAGAAAGCTGGGTGAGGCACGTGATTTTTCAGCCAGGCTTGCGAAATTCAACGGGAGGCGAGATATTTTCGGATTTCAAATAAGTATTTTCCAGGGTCACTCGGTTCTCGAGTACTGGTGAGGGAGAACGAAGAATATTGGTTCCAGGTTCAGTGATCCCTTGTTACGGAAGGTAACTTG
>Ga0126343_10000392_pt1 | contig 16346 bp, 16 predicted proteins | sample Cyp2metagenome_FD_92531 | JGI IMG/M metagenome (GOLD analysis project Ga0126343, IMG submission 92531) | Coral microbial communities from Lord Howe Island, Old Settlement Bay, Australia - Cyphastrea 2 metagenome | ecosystem: Host-associated > Invertebrates > Cnidaria > Coral ...
ATGAGTTCTCGTAGCTCAGTGGATAGAGCATCCGCCCGGTGTTCGGAAGGTCATGGGTTCAAATCCTATCGGGGACTCAGATTTTTTCTGGGTCCCACGCTCGTGTTACATTACTTTCATATGAATAAATAATAATTATAAAAAAACAAACAAATAAAATCTCAACCAGGGAAATATTTCACAATAGACAGATAACTAGTTATGCGTCATTTTTTTTTCTAAGGTTGACCAGTCGAGTGGGTGAACACGCGAATCGAGCGTTGATTTTGACGAGCACTCACGTGCTCTTCCACTTCACTCACCAGAGAAAAATAAGACTACTCGTGGATCTTTCTCAAAGAAAATATTTCGACAAAACCATGCCCTCAAACTCAGGTCTCAGATGTTTAACGCCATTCTGATCGATATTAAGAGGATGCACGGGCTGCAAATGGTCCCAGTACCCCAAATGATCCCTAAATTATATTACACCACAAATGATTCAAAGCCCGGCAAGGATTCCTGCAAATGAGGTGGACTCCATGAATAGTCTATGGTGTACATTTCTTTTATTGTAGTAATTGATGAAGATTCAACTATAGAATATGGTGCAAATACTGCGTCACCGTATAAATGCGGGGTTCGTTTAGAAAACACAGCTCAAAAATAAATATGAATTCTCGAAGATGACTCAGTAGACGCCGTGAGTAGACATGGACATACGCAAAAATTTTAATTTTGTTAACTGTTATTTGAAAAAGCATTTTCCTTCACAATTAAATTCGTTTAAAATTACCACAGTGTCCTTGGATGCATTTGCATACCGTTTGCGTAGAGCTTTTGCTTTTGCACGAGACCATTCTTCCACGAACGCTGCGTGGTCAAGTGTAAAAGCTTACACTGGCATGTGCTAAGAGTAAATCATCCCTTGATTGGAGAGCTGTGGAAACATGGATTGGCTGAGTTTTTTCTTTGCCTTTAGGCTGGCCATGAAGCTTAATGTCACTTTCACAGCCTTCAACAAATGGATTAGGAGGCAGCCAAGAAACCAGAGGTAGTTAACGAATTGAAATTAAGGTACGGCGAAGGGCGAATTACCAAAGATGAAATGATATTTGTCCAAAATTCGGGAAGAAATTTCAGTGTTATTCCCATGGTGTATTTCGAGGGCGAGAATTGCCTTTTGCAGGTCTATGCCAACGACAGTGCATTTTGGGACGACTGCGTAGCGAAGTCATTAGCCCTCATCATTCGCATCAAGCTTAAATTTCACCTGAATTTCTCCTTTTTTGTAAGAACTAGCAAATATCTAAACACCCGTTACCTAATTTTCTCGTCTTCTTACGTTGTCATTTTACCAGAGTGTACTTTTATTATTTAAACGATGTTCCGGTTAATGTTTTGCGTTAGGCCCGAGTCAAACGCCGTACTTCACATGAGCCAAATCGAATGCAAATAAGAAAAAGCGATTCGTGAAGTGCGGCATTTGATCCCGGTCTTAGACTGTTAAACGACCAGTGCATTTAGTATAGTAGCACAAAACTTATATATGCATGTTCTAGTTTTATCAAGTGTCTTGTTTTCGTGTTACAGTGTAATTCGTGACGCTGTATATCTCATCTTTACAGCTGGGAAATTTACTGATTTAAACTGTTCACATACTGCACATCTTGATTGTGCTACCTATAGAACCTGTTGCATTGATATTGGCTGTTGGAAATTTTTTTTGGAAATTTGGATGAAATAAATCCACGGTCCAAATTGCCGAGTCCACTCATTTCTCATTTACGGCGAAGATACCGTATCCGTTCCGAGGGTCGTTTGCGGAGCAATCTGGGGATTATTTCTGGTCTGGGGTTCATTTCCGATACTAGGATCACTTGCGAGCAGGGATCATTTGCGGGCCCGTACAGAGGATCTATAAAACGTCCGATAATATATCCAATATTCTCTATTTTCCAATTGCCAATAATGCACTTTGTTTGTCCCCCAAATTTTGCATTAACTATTGTTGTGAAATTCGCTTGGGAGTCAAAATCGACAAACTTAATTTATTTAGAAAACTAGAGTTATCGTGGCTCTGATAAAATTGGCTTACTCACTCAGGATCACATGTCATATCAAAGCGGTGTGCTCATGTAAATTGCCGACTTATCTTGTGTTTTCCAGTAAATAACATTCCACAGACTTGCCATACCGACCTTTTTGCTTTAAGTACTTTATAAGATTCAAAAAGCGCAGTTTGCAAATTTTGTAGAACTACTTCAATCGCGTGACTTAGTGCCTTTGTTTGGACGTCTTTGATTGCTTTTAAATGTTTTCAATATGTGTCTTATTAGTTGTCTTTCTGTCAACTAATCTGTTACTGCAAACTAAAGTGCGCATTCTTATTTCATGGGACAAGGACGAAAGACTGAAATCATTTGCCCCTATATTTGTTTTAGAGTGCCCAGTTATAGCTAAATCCAACTACAAAAGTTTAAATCTCTTTGCGTGCCGCTTTGAAGTCAGAGTCGTTCAGCTGCGTCAAAATCTCCTGAAATCCCAGTGGTAGGTCTATCGACCTTGGTTGATGACACAAGCGATAATCAAGTATCTTTTTGAAAAGAATAGTTTACGTAAACATTCAATAAACAAGATCAAAACAAAACAAATTGCCCCGAGCTAAAGCATCCCGTCAATTTATTTACAATTATACGGACCAACGCTGATGTTATTGTGATCTTGAACGATTTGTAAACTAAACTTTGAGATTTTATTAAGTCCTTTCTTCAGCGTTCAATCATTTACATATCTGTTCATGAGATCGAGCTGGCTCTAAAAATACACAAAATGCGTTTTTAAAAGACAAATAAACACGTAGTGAGTCGACATGGCTTGAACACTTTTAAAATTGGATCAGAAGTAAATTAAAGGCTTTATTTTAACTGCCAATGAATGATCTTAACACCTGCTGTATCATTTAATAAAAGCAGCATCATTAAAAATATTCATTACATTTAAAAACAACCGATAAACACGTAGGATTCCAAACAACCCCAAAATCAATTAATATTCTTTTCATCGTCTTCATTATTACAAAAGGACATAATAAAATAACATTTTTCGTACTGTTTTGTAGCTTGGAGCGGCCTAAGTTAGTGAATTCTGGAAAAGCTTCAGGCTAGTCAAACCACTTCCTTTGTTACTTTCAAGGACCCGCGAACAGTTGAATTGAGTTTTAATCAACATTTTCCTCACATGTTAGATGTCAGTTATATGCAAGATCCGACTGTTTTTAATTTCTGCAAGGTATGCGCCAAATTAGTTTATACACTGACTCACGCATCGTAAAGACTTCCTCTTAAAATCGGATAAAAACATGATCACGCCTCCCTCTCCGACCCATTTCTCGCCCGCCGCCTAACCAACGGCGACATAAACATTGTTTTGTTTTCTTGTGTATATATTATATTTGTTCTAAATCGATAAAATGTGATCATAAGCAATGTTTTCTTAAAATAAAATGTAATTTGAATGTATGTTAATCGTCTCCCTCTGAACCCGCTGTAGTAGGGAGAGTCGCATCATTTAGTTTGATACTTGTCTGTAATTAACTTATGCTCACATGAGGATAATTGAAAAAACACACTTACTGGGGGCGACGTAAAAAAGTTAAACCAATTAACGTATGTTTAAAGGGGCAACGTCACGGGTTTGCTTATCTAGAAAAGGAAACCCAAATTTGGTGTCTTTCTTTTCTATCTTAGAAAACTACCATTGTTAGGTTTCCTTCAATTTAAAGGTAATTTTGTAGGTGGCCAAAGTATCTCCAAAAGGCCGTGAATGGTTCATTTAATTATAAAGCAATATCAACATAGTAAACCCAGTTTACTGGACATTTTTATTCAAACTTGAGACATGAAAAAAGATAAAGACATGATTAACCATAATTAGCTAATTGCCCTGTGAAGACAGATTTAAAGTCTGTGCGAGGTGATTAGTTTTCCTGTAATCTTTTTAATTGGAAGAAACCGTGAGTGCACGACCATTCAAATGAAAGCTACTAAGCAGTTCTTTCATGTGATTTTTTTTATTAATTATGTAATTAAGTATGTGGAGCAGCGCTTTCAAGTGGTACTGTTTATTATGCTGTACAAGGTGGTTAAATTTAATTCTGTGCCGTGGGTGAAACTCTAGTGCGAGACCAGTCAAATGAAAGCCATCAACAGTACTTTTATGTGGTACCCTCTTATTATGCTGTACATATGAGTTAATTTAAACTTTTCCGTCAGTGGAGGAAACTCTAATTCATGACTATTCAGATAAAAGCTACTGGGTAGTACTTTCATGTACTGCTGTTTGATATGCTCTGCAAGGTGGTTCTAACTTCTGTGGCTGAAACCCTAATGTGAGACCATTCAAATGAAAGCTACTGATTACATATCACTTTTAAGTCGTTTATTGTGCTTCATAATGTACAAATAGGCTCTAACTTTAAACTCAGTTTAAGCGTGTCATTAAAATAAAATGCATTAAACTAGCTTGGTACTATCCAGGTTTCCAGGTTTTAACTGGGAATAAAACCCCAGTGTTATATACAAGCGGAATTAACCGTCCTCTAACAATCGGTCTGAGGAAGAACCAACAGTGATTCTAGCTTATCTAATTCGATTGTTAAATTGCACTCGTAGAAGAAAATCTTAATCGTAACATTACAGTTATGGTTAGAGGCGCTCTCTTCCAATGCAATTGGATTGGTGTTCAGAAATTTGGTGATATTTTCCTCTTCGTGATGTCTACTCAATGCTCCAACATACGATAAACTGCTGTGACTGTTATGGTCGAAATGAGGAATACTTAATTTATCACATGTTTTGTTGTCATGAAGAGATTTTCCTTGATCGGCAAAGCTGACGGAATGTTTTGAGCTTTGGATGGACCCTCGAGGGGTCAATGCAGGAGTGCTTTGTAATGATCCTCGTGGAGTCAGCCAAGATGGACTCATCTGTCCATTTCTATCCCACGTGGATGTCTCATTAGCGGGTGTTGACGCGCCATCTTTGCAAAACGAAAGATGCCGAAAGAACGATAGAAATCCTCGGTGGAAATCGCGGCTGAACTTGTAAAAGATGATTGGATTCAGGCAACTGTTTGCGTATGTGAATAAACGGCATACCACCGCTATCGTGGGGTACAGTCTATGGGTCACCCCTCCAGCAAATTCTCCCCAAATCCATAAGACTTCAATTGGTAGTGTGAAAACCGCGAATACCACGACTATTGCAATGAACACCTTCGTGATTTGCGCGTTATGTTCATTGTGCTTGCGAAAATGTCTCTCTAAAGAATCTCGTGAGCAACCGACTTCACGCGGGTCAAGGACGCGCTTAGGTGAAGTATTTCTGTTCCCCGTGGAATTTGCTGACGAAATCGAATAAAAGCGCGCTCTTTGCGTCGAGACAAAAAGATTACGCGCTGCGAAGATATACATAGCAGCCATGAACACGAGCGGACCTGCGTACTGCCCGAAAAACAGGACAAATGTGTATATCTTTGGAAGCAATTTGTTTGGCCAGTGTTCGATGCATTGAACGTTTGGAGACAGCTGTGAAGTTATAACATGAGGAATGATCAATATGGCGGAGCAACAGTGTACGAATGCGATGAGAAGCTTCACTGTTCTTTTGTCGAGACGCTGTTTAAAAGGATGCATTAGCGTTCTGTACCGATCCAGTGAGATTGCAGCTAGTGTTAGAGACGAAGACGTCGTGAAAAACGTTGCCGCTGCTGGGAGAAGTTTGCACAATGGTGTTCCAAGGACCCACGTGTACTCCGTCTCAACCAACATCATTTCAAGTGGGATGCTAATGAGTGGAGTCAGCAAATCACACAGCGCCAGGTTCACGATAAATAGATTTCCTGGCAAGCGTTTCATATGTTTGAACTTGCAAATTATTATTATAACCATAGTGTTGCCAATAGAGCTAAGAATGAGTATTGCAACGAAGAGAAACATCTTTGTCACTTCGAACGCTGACGGTTCTGAATGGGAGCTTGTTGGCTCGGCTGACACAATAGAAAGATTCATCTTTTCAGTTAATGAGAACTTGCTACGTAAGATTCGGAGATACTGAGTTCAGTTGTAGCTCGTAGACTTCTTAAAGTAGCCTTCTTTCAGCGTTAATTAACTGCTGTAAAGATCTTTACCTCTTCGCTCACGTTCCGCTAATTAAAAGCGGTGAAAACAGGATGTGGAACCTCGCCGCGGTATGGATAAAACATGTCTTTACGTACGTGTTTACGTCCTTGAACTTATAACGTAATTTTAGCCTGTTAGGTGATATTATTATCGTGCCATAACTAATGTTTAGCGCTCAGTAAGCACATGGCTCTCCGTCTAGCCAATATTCAAGAACTTCCCTTGTTTATCGCTATAGAAAACCATGATTATTTTCGACAAGAATTGAGGATTAATTTTTGATTGAGGATTAATTTTAAATTCACAGCCTTTAAAAGCTTTACAATTAACCATATTGGGGCACAAAATAGCGCTATATAATTATACACAGGTTTTTTTCAACGTCACCCCCATTTTACCATGATTATCACAGAGATATGACAGTCTTTTTGAAGGTGTTTAACTGAGGTCAACGATAAAACACCCTTGAAAATTCCATGTACGAATACCGGACGGAATTAATTGTGTAGTAGGTCAGTTCATGAGACACGTACAACTCTTTGAATATAAAATTAAAATTGGTCAACACAAAACAAATCAAAATATGTAATTATTTAATTATCTAATTAAGTTATCACTTAAGCCTACGAAGTCACGCACATGAAAACATTAGAGAATGGTGACAATAATATGTGGTTTGCGTTTTGTTAACATATCACTGCTAATATTGGTTTTATTGTTCGAATCTATCCGAGCAGAACAAATAATTTATTTTCGTTTCTATTACTATTTTTACCCTACACAGTCCACTGCGATTTACGACAGTTTAAAATGCTGATGAGGTACCCTAATTGCGGATTACGGAAACCTTTCTGAATTAAAATCTAAAATTTGTCTAATTCTTTGTTTGCATTGGCTAAATTTCCATTTTCCGCCTCACCGTTGAAGTTACGCCGATATTAATACATGTATTGTCGTAACCATTGCTAAAATAAACAGCGGCGATTGGACTTGTTCTGTTTGTGATCCTGACTTTTAAACTAGTTTCCTAGTCGTAACGAGGTGTCAAAGGCGTTTCAATTACGGAGTGAAATAATCTCTTAGGTTTTAAATGCTAAATAATGGCTGCGTTTATCTGTGTTGTTTAACAGACCTTCATTGGTACGTAAAAGCAGTTTGTGATTATCGACAACGATGATCATTAAGGAAGCTTTTAACGAGAGAAGGATGAAATCTTTATCATCTACCGGTAACAGCGGTTTTTGATTTGGATTTTTGTACAATCAAGATTGACATGTGAATGGTAGGGTTATTTTCAATTCTTTCATCATTGCAAACTGGCGCTATATATAATTGAACATGTTAAATTAATTTGAAGTGTATACATCATTAGATTGTCATGAACGTCATTTAAATGGTGCTGCAATTCAAGCGTATAACTGGCGGAAGGCGCCAGTATAATATCACCTTGATGGACTCTGGACTCTAAAAGAAGAGGCGCTGGCCAGGAAAATCCATTCGACCTATATTTTCAATTAGGAATTTCAATTCAATAAGATGACCCCCAAAGGAGACTTCAGCTACAAAGGCCAATTTCAGACCTTCAAATTTTTTGTTATATCTAGGCAACTTAAGAATAAGATTTTTCAAAAGCTCTAGAGATGTGTCTATAGCTTTACAGCATGATTACTTAATAAATCCACTCGCCATTTAATTTTCTTCGATGGGCTTTAGATGACCTGCATTTTAATATCATGTATATACTTTCTATGGAGTTTAATTTGTTTTATTTTATTTTTATTTTAAAAAGCTATACTGAGCTTCAATTTTAATCGTGCTCAATTCTATAGATAAAGGCTGTCTGTCTGTCTGTCTGTCTGCAGTGGCGAATCCTGCTGCCTTTCTCCCGTAGATATCATGACAGTAGCCCATAATCGTAATGGTCTCCTATGCATGATGAAAGTTACTTTTGTCTAAACCGGCGGAGTATTGAATGGAACTGAAGTGCGCATATCATAATTTTGTTTTTATTAATTCTTGGTTTCCATGTGACGTGGTCATAACTACCTTTCCTTCTGATATTTTAGCTGCATTAGATAAACGATCCTACAGGAACTTGCTTTTTTGTTGCGTTAGATGAAGACGGCGGCCAGAAAACCCGGGCCAGAAACTGACAGAAAAGGCTGTCGGATGAGTTATCGCTTTAGTTTTTGCTAACTAAACGGTGCTTACACTAAGAGAAGCCCGCATTTTTTTTAATGTGTCGAAGCTCTATAGTAAAACGTTTCATTTCAACAGCAAAACTCAACGAAAGACACGAGACAGAGGTTTTTGTTACGTCAGGGCCGCCATGTTTGTGTCCCTCCGAAGGGCACAAACATAGAGTCTCCATACAAAGCTCTATAAACTCAGCGAATAGCGCGCGAATGAAAAGCAGCAGAGACATCATTCTTGGCGAGTTTGTTTAAATTGCAATCATCTATCATATCCCAGATTCTTGAATTTATTTATTCAAAGGTTACGGTTTATAGTTTTGATCACATGACTGGTGAAAACCGAGAATAGGGTTGGTAGCATCTACACAAGTTTCAGAGGTCTAAAACGTTGCGAAGAGAAAACAATGTTTTACCCATACCAAGCAAATAAATAAAGAAAAAAAACTATTTCATATACGCTTTTAAATTGCGTTTCTTTATCAAGTTACTAATTCTCATCTCCACAAAGACACTTTGTAACTGATGAGCAATTTCGTGAAATAAGGAGTCGCAATATTCCACGACCCTCGGTAAATGAGATGGGAACGTGTCGGATAAGGCCCTGGCAAACGAGGACACATCGTTGCCGACACATTGTCGCCGACACAAAATGCTTCCCCGTTTGCGCGCGCACAACATTCGTTGCGGACACAAATTTTGTGTCCGGAACACAAAAAATGTTTCTGATTTTGTTCAGAAACATTTTGTGTCCGCAACAAATGTTTCTCAGTTTGCGCAACATGGAAACACAACATTCATTTTGTGTCCCACGCGTTTGCGCGCCCAAGAAACATCATGAGCAACAATGTGTCCGCAACAGTGTGTCCTCGTTTGCCATGGTCTGTAGAGCTAGTAGGGAGCTTAAGCAATGACCACGACGACACCGAGGACGACGCCTAGTAAAAAAATGAACTTATATTTTACAAACGAAATTCGCGAACGTTTAGATCTATTCAGTACGCGAACGGCTCTAAAAACTTGCTCAGGTTAAATATGCAACGACAGCGTATAGGTCCAAATGGAAATGCGAAAAATTAGCTGTCGTCGTCCACGTGCCGTAAACGGCGCAGAACTTGGTCATTTCACGTTGTTGTTTTGCAGAGGACGGCAAAGAAATGCTCAGAAAGTTAAAAAGCACGTGCACAGCTATTGTTTTGCTGATTTAACCTTTTGCTTAGTGACGTTGTTGTTGTCGTCGGCGTCGTGGTTTGCTTATGCTCCCTACTCACATGCTCCAGACACTCAAGTCACCGCGTCTCAGGACAAATCAAGGTCTGGGTACGGGTGTAGCTTGCCAAGGGAAATTTTGAAGACATACATGCACTTCAGTATACATGTATTTTCAACTGATCCTGAAGAACTGTCTAAGTCCGAAAAAAACGTCTTGCGCACGCAAGCTCCTTTGGAATTTTGTAACTGCGCTGCCTTTTCAACCTCTTACTTCGTTTTACGCGAGTTCACCTGTGCGACGTAAAAACAGGCACAGTCCTTTACTCGTTGCGTGCACAAACGTAGCCACTTACATGCAAGCAGATTTCACTGTCACGTTTCGATTTTTGCAAAACGCACGATTTCGTTTAAGGCTCCTGATGTCGAAGGAAATACCGTTTTGAAATTAAGGAAAAAAATCAAGTGGCTTTAGGAAAGGAATCATACTTACTCATGGCAAATTTAAGCAACAGCGAGACCATGATTACGGTCACGTCGTTTTTCACTGCGTTTTGTCATCAAAACTGGCTCGGTTAATTGAAAAGTACGCCTGATGACGAACAAAACCATGACGAACGTTGACGAACGAAATTGAGCCAATTATGAGAAGATGTTTTAATCGCAATCGCGATCTTTCAATTCAAAGGCAAATCCTTGATGTCACCACGTTCAAACTTGAACTGCATGCCTCACTTGAGAAAGAGATAACCATTTGTTCCACGGCTGACAAATTTCCGAGTCCCGGGTTGTTCGAAACCCCAGCGGGCTACTCCCTTATATGGGCTATACAAGTAAGCGCGGCCCCAAAGGGTATGGATTTTCAGCCGTTTTGGGTATAAGTAGAATATTGATTTTAGCCTCTTTTGGCCATTTTGGTCATAAATAGGGTATGGATTTTTTTCCCTCTAGCCTTGATATGGGTATGTTTTTAAGAAGGAACCACCTTTTCCTTATTATCAAAAAGGAAAATAAACGAAATCCCTTCACAAATTATGTCAAGACGAGGGTGAATATGAAGGCCGTATTTTGGCTGGGTATTATGGTTTTAATGCAAATGTATCGTTTACGGAATCGCTCTGCTCATCCCACGTATCTCTGTTTTGGGCTGTTTTCTAATCTTTTGTAGTTTTAAGGTATATTTGGAGATATGGGGTTCTTTCTGAAAGGATAAGTAAAATTTACGGAAATAAGAAATTTTGACGATTTTGTGTTGTTTTAAAGATAAAAATTTGGTTGCTGTGCCGCCACCAAACAGTGTCCCCAACCTGGGGTGCCCTGTCGGAGGCGTTCAGCTGTCCCACTCTCACCGGTCCACCCGCACGAGGAGCCTCCAGCACGTCATCGTGGCGACTAACTTAAAACAAGACGTGACAAGCTCTTTGCCTCCCTTTTGGGCGGCATTTCTTAAACTCACACACGGTAAGCATAACCGTATAGAAATAAAGCTGCGTTTTCAAGTTTCTTCAGGGTAGTTTGAACGCTGCCAATTCATTTGAACCCCGCAAGACGATGGCATCTTAGTAAGTTACACAGGAAATTAACTTGATCGTTATCTTAAATAAAAGCAAATGCAAAGGTAAACACTATTGTTTTCCAATTTTCGCGCGAAACCACGAATGAAGCCGCTAGCAATGAAAAAAGCCACTGACGTTTTAGGCACGTACGAAAACTTACTGAAAAAACACGAAAATCATCCGACTGTTTCTCTTGTTAAAAATCACACAGCCAAAATCTGGAGTCCACTTGTTTATTCCCTTTAGCTTGGAGTATCCCTTATGGCAAGTGCTGATATAGAAACAAGGCACACGCCTCTTTTAGCGAATAAATGTCCCTTTCAGCACGGGTATGCCGAGAGCGCAGGGTAAAGTACCCTTGGAAAACAACATAATATGCGATTTCAGTAGTGAAACAGCTTTCGTTTCGTTACGGAATTTTAAAAGCAGGAATGTTTATTTTTCCGTCAGGGCTATCGACTGCTTTGACCTCTCCTGTCGGAAGCCGTGGAGGTTTTTCAAGAGCTTTTAATTTCAACTGAATCGATTGCGCAGTACAGTGAAAAAAGAAAAAGCAACTCGAGTTTCCAACATACTCGTTATTGTTTTTATTTCTCGTGCAATTAACTTGAAACACAACATAAAAAGATCTCAAACTGCAATTTACCTGCGGTTTAAAAGAGCCCCCTCTTGACAGTGATTGATGTGCGTTTGATTCACTCACACTGTGCGGACAATGAGAAGTCAACGCATTTGTAATTTTATCATTTTAAAAAGTCATATTCCGTGCTGTAGAAAAGAATAAAGTACTGCGATAAGAGTTGACCTACATTGTCTGACTGTTTGAAAAGGTTTTCAAAGCGATCTTTGTTCATTTCTTAATTAATTTCAGCTCGTTTAAGTTCCAGCTTTTGTTATGTCGAGAGCCCCGCGCCAAAAGAAAAACCTCGAAAAGTTTAGCGTTAGAGCCGGTAATAACTTTAATTTTGCCTCAGAGACACTGAAGGAAATTGTACAGTTTATTCTTTTCAGGAAAATAGAAAGTCTTTTTAATAACAAAAACATCTTAAGACTTCGGATTATTTAAAAGCCCAACAGGTATCAATGACAAATAAACAGAAAATTAAATAAATGAGCCCCTGAAAAACTCAACGCGTTATCCTCTGTAATTAATTACTCTTTGAAAAAAAAATATTCCCATTTTAAACAGTATTTTTAAATAGATTATTCAGTTAAGTTCTGTTAGCCGCTCAATTTCTAGACGCCTTAATTTCCTAAAAATATTCCGGTAACGACTCCGAACTTTGAGTTTGTCTTCTGTATTAATAATTAGGTGGTCTCAATATGCAACAAACGTCATTTCGGCGTGAAGACAAACTCGACTTTAACACCGTGTAACAAGAATGAACAAAAGCACTTTACAAATAAACATGTCGCCAGGTATTTCAAACAAAGATGGATCTCTTAATGAAGCTATGATTTGCGAAAAACCAAAGCAACATACCAATCGAGAAAATAAATTGAAGGTTCGTTCTTTTAAAAAGAAAGCAATGGGTGGCGTATAGCAGTGGAGTACAAATTACTTGCAATGTTTACACTGTAGTTAAAAAGGTTCTGAGTTGACTCAAAAGCTAACTTAGCGATTTATGTAAATACAGAAGAAATGTGGCTCGTGTATGTACGGTTCTTGTCTTTCAATTGTGCATGTGTGATAATCTCATCTGATTAACACGCGGGTACAGACTCCAAATGAACTGTTTTTCAATTAGTCAGTTAAAATGTACTTTATCCCGCAGCGTCTTGTGCTTGTTTAGAGGATAGTTTCTTTTTCCTCGCACAACTTGGGGTGGAACAGATGTTTGTCGGCATTTTGTTTAGGGAGTGAAAGTTCCTGTTGCTTTTCGGGCACGACTCCTTTCTCTCCAACAGTGTCAAGCTCCTTGCAGAGTCTGTTCAATAAAGCTTCAGTTTCGCTGAGCCAGAACAAAGTGTCTCTTTCTGTCACGACTCGACTAGACGAGGTGTTGTCATGCAAAGATTTATGAGTATCAGTCTTAGCAGAGCTGTTGATGCGTACAACGTTATCACGGCTTCGCGGCCATGGTTTGTCCATGGGAGTGAAGAAGGAAGCATTCTTCTGTGATTCATTTCTCTCCATGAAGTTCTTATTAAGTGGCTTGGAGACAACTCTTTGCCCCAGTTTTGTTCCCGAACTTTTAATTCCATTAGCAATGGCGTTGTCGTTTCGATCTCGATTAACACCCCCTATCAGTTCGTTGAATCGCGCACTGTTTTCTTTCACGCCACAGGTAGAGTCTAACGTGGATGTTTGACTCCTAAAGGAGTCTTGGTGAGAGCGGAAATTTGCTGCGAACATAGTTTCGCTTCTTTTAGCTTTTCTTGCTTGATCCCTTTGGTGCGCTTTGCTGCATTGACACTTGACAATTGACAGAAAACCGCGGCGAAAATTTCTATTGCAAACGCCGTAGATAATCGCATTCAATACAGAGTTTGTGTATGTAAATGCTCGACACAAGAAAACTATGAGCTCTTGATTCTGTTTAAATCCTTCGGTATGGCTAGCGTACTCGTAACTAAGCCACAACAATTGGTGAGGCATCATAAAAATCAGAAAAATAACAACAATCACCAGAAACATTTTCGCAGTCTTCTCATTCTGCATTTTCCTCTTTTGAAGTGAATTCAATGCTTTGTCCACGGTGGTCTGCAGTAAAGCTTGCCCAGAACTGGACTTTGCGCTGCGCGATTTTTTCGCCTTGGCGGTACTAAGCTCTGCAGCTTTTCCAGTGTTTCTACAAAGTTTGAGTCCAATCCACGTGTAAACTGTTGACATGACGATCACTGGCAGTCCATACTGCAACACAAAGAGCATAACAGTATAGACCTTATCAAGATTGTGCCCATCAGGCCAATTTTCATCACATATGGCGCCTTCTGGAGATTCGTTATACTTCAGGATGAGAACGTAGGGAACAACAGCTAAAGCAGAAACGATGTGAATCGATGCGATTATTTTCAAGCACTTTCCTTTCGTTATGCGGTACTGCAAGTTAAGAGGGCAAATTATCGAGATGTACCTATCCACTGATATGGCCACAAGAGTTAATGCAGCTGCGTTTGTGGAGAAAGTCGCCAGCGGCCAAATTATCTTGCAAAGAACTCCGCCGTACGGCCAGTAGCCGAGTTCATACTCGGGTAAATCGAAAGTAATGCTGGACACGGTGGTGATCAAGTCGCAGGCTGCTAAATTCGCTGTAAAGATCATTGGCACTGTCTTCATCTTACGCAACAAAACAATGGTGAGAATAACCAAAGTATTACCAGTTACACTGAACAGAAAAATCGGAACAAATACACAATATCTTGGCACACGAAGATCCACAAGGCTGGGCGTCTCGTCCGTCGCATTTAGCGCAGATCCTGTGCGTGTCCAAACGTCACCGTCTTTTTCGGTAGCGTTGTTCATTTTGCATTGACAGGAATGAAAACAGCAGCGTGCGACTCCACGACCAAGCGAAACGTTATGAGGTTCTGTTTATCTTACGATGTGTAACAGCTCAGCGAGTCCAAAGGCGTGACAAGATTTGTCATCGACAATTAATGCTACGCCCGAAGCACTAAGCAGGCTTTGCTTGGGATAACGGTTATTGAAAAAGCCAGAGAAAACTGGAACGAAGTCCCGCGATTTGTTGTTTTGAACGAAATCTGAAGGCAAAGAGATTGAACGCAGGCCTCTGCCCCGCCTCTGCCCAATATCTACAGGAAACATTTGATGGTGCGTGGATCGAGACGAGATAAATGAAGCCAAAGATAAGAATCTTGTGTGAGCCCACTCGACCGCACAAAGGATATGAATTTTTTACATTCTCGTGTATTAAGTAAACAGTGATTATATCCACCATATAACGCCGATTAATAGCTTAGAACTTTCTGTTAAACGAGGTCACGCGTCTTAACAAAACCTAGCTCTTGTGCTCACAACGATTCTCGAGAGAGCGCAAGACGATTTGGCTTAATCTGCGACGTTTCTCTCTGCATGTGCAAAATGGTATTACGCTTGCATCATCCAACAGATAATTGGTTACAATTGACGACTAAATTATATCAGTTGCTATTCAGAAGCTGGCTTGCAATGAAATGATCGTCAGATAAACTTTGCAAGGTTAGCGTTGAGCTTATAGCGCCAGTAGATATCTTCGTCGATGGCCGTTTTAAAGGCCACGTTCATTTTGAAAGCATGGAGTGATTAGCAACCCCCTGTTGACGTATATCTTCCGTTAAGGGTGTGCTGCGGTAGCAGCTGGAAAAATAAACTAAGATAACCTTATAGGCTGTCACGAAATCACTGTAGTAGTAAAATGTTTGCTGTCAAGCATGACCTCGGCGATGATTATGAGTTGGCACCCGTTCGCGTCCCGCGGCAAAGCGGGACCTAGTTTCTCTAGATGCACCGTCAACTTGTTAATGGATTTGTTAGTTTTCTCTCGTCTCGGATGATTGTGCTGTGATATGGCTGCAATGCAAACACTTGACGCAGCTTGTTAATACAAACCGCTTACTCGCTTTCAAGAGGACGCCATGACCACAATTCAATTTGTTTTCAGATTATGTCCACGATACAGCCGCTGTTCATGACGGGAGCCCACGCTCTGAGGAGCGACGATAGGACGAAGGCAGCGGAAATCATGTACGAGCGGATTCAGATTTCTCAGATTTCTACGTTGTTTATTTAGTCCTTCGAAAGTACGTGATGCAATAAAAAAATATTTTTTTACTGGTTATTATGTTAGTGTTTAACATGTCAAAAATTAAGCCTTCGTTTTGAAAATTCGAGCCGTGTTTTTGTGAGATCGTTCCCATCCACTCCAGTCCAAGCCACTCCAGTTTCGTTGAATCCAATGAATCTCGAGTCAATCATGGCTCAAGTTGAAAGGTAAATGGATCATTTTCACTGAGAGATTTATGAGCTTGAACAGTATTAAATGGTCTTAATTTTTTGTTTATGTACCGAGTTTTCGTGCAAATCATGATTGTCTGCCATCGCCATCTATGATTTCATTGCGGAATAATCCATTAGTTAGGTCATTAATTTTATTGCAGTGTCTTGATGAATTTTGATGAGTAGACTTGACCCAGAGAAAAAAAAAGTGACAAACCCCCTCGGAACATAACTTGAATCCCTCGACTTTGCGTCTCAAAGGTCTCATTTGGAATTTTCTTCTGGCCTCG
>Ga0126343_10000393_pt1 | contig 16346 bp, 15 predicted proteins | sample Cyp2metagenome_FD_92531 | JGI IMG/M metagenome (GOLD analysis project Ga0126343, IMG submission 92531) | Coral microbial communities from Lord Howe Island, Old Settlement Bay, Australia - Cyphastrea 2 metagenome | ecosystem: Host-associated > Invertebrates > Cnidaria > Coral ...
ATTTATCTTAAAATAATTGGCTTGTTTTTGTCGTGTTTTTGATATACAACTTTCATCTTTCTTCGGCCGCGCTGTAATTTCGTCGGGCCGCGAAAAAATTATCTGAAGTTCTTCTTCTAAATTAGTTTTTACATGTGTTTTTCACCTTTATGGTCTGGTGTTTTCTTAAATGTTATCCGTTTTAGTAAAAGAATGAAATTTCTGTTGTATTCGGTTTCATTTTGCCCTCTGAAGTCAAAAATTAACTCATTTTTGCATATTCAATTTTCTCAGCTTTTGTCACGCGGCAAAGAAAAAAAATATAATTTATTGTTTTCTTACGAGTTTAACACACCAAGTTGAGTTCTTCCTGTTGATAATTTTTGATATTTTGGCCATCCATTTATTGAACTTTAAATAAACAACGTCTTGAAACCTGATCTTGTGTCTGTGGTTACTGTGCATATGGTTTATTTTTTTGCTTTCGCTCGCTCTGAAATATTCCAAAAAACGCCGGGAAATTGGGGGTGGGTCGCGGACAGTTTGATGCAGGGGTCAATGGGTTAAATGACACGTGTAAATGACACGTCTTTGAGTGCTATTTATAATGTAAACCTTAAATCGAACAGTCCATTTAGTTCATGCCAGCTTAAGCTCAGCTGCAGGGTCATGTTAATGTTGTTCCTTGGGACATAATTACCGGTATTAATATTGCTCTGCCAGTCAGCAATACTTTAGACAGCCCTACCCTGGCCTGGTGTATTTACATGTAAATTATGAAGTTATAAAAAGGCAAAGCATTATAAATGCTGAAGGGGGCTAATATAATAACCCAGCCAGTTTCATGGGGTTGCATATATATTATCTCATGCTGTTATAGGTGAAATAAAAGTAAATTGTATGGATTATAAACTATACAAACATATACAATAATTGCAGACATATTAACCTACCTGTCTGTGTAGTAACACTGGACTTGTCACTTATTCAGAATTTTTATTTTTAAATTATGTTAATATTATATATTAAACCAACATGTGCAGCCAATGTGTGTAAACAGAGTTATAATCACGGTAGCACAGCCCAGTACTCAGTTGATCTGGAGCTTGGCAGACTTGAACTGCCTTACACCAGCAGCAGCAAAGTGAAGTTGCTGGCGTAACCTCACACGGAACCCCTTTTTACATTTGACCAGTCCCAGAATTGTGCAAAGAGTTAGGTTATATAAGCATAGCAGATGGTCAGTTGTTTGGAGACCAAAATATTAGTTCAGCATAAGATTGAAAATTTAGTAGGAATGTTAGGTGTTAGCAGTTATTAGCAATCAGCAGTCGTTAGCAATTATCGTGTGTTTGATATCACATGATACATATTTCTATTTGAATTGTTTCATGTTCTGCTGAGGGAAATAAAGAAAAGTTCAGTGGTTTACAATCTAGATTTTCAGATCAACGTAAAATTTGCAGTTCAGTTATGTAACCAAGCAAGCCTTAAGAATATCTAACAAACTTTTAATACACCCCAATGTATTGCAAGTGACAACACCATCTTTTGCCAAAATTATAATGCAGCACTGAGCATGCAGCACTCTGTGGAGACTACAATATAAGTTATACACAAGGTGGCTCTGTTAAGCCATTTGAGCAAATGTTGCTATCTTGAGTGCTTAATAATTATATAAGTATTTGACCAAGTAGAGCAAAATTCAGGGAATAATCAGGTGGACTTAAATTTCAAAATTGCCCATTTAAAGCCACTACATATAAATTTGACATTAATAAGTACAAGCAAAGTTTAACTCACTAAATTGTACAATTCTGTCTATATAACAAACTACTATTAATACTCTTTTGAGGGGTTTGAGTTAACCCAAAATACTTTGGTGTGTGTGATTCGTCCAAACAATAGAGATTTTCTGCCTTTTGATGGCAAATTTGACAAATTCTTGAATAAAGCTTTTTTTTCATATCTCAACATTGCAGACACTTTCCCGGACTTTCACCGACAAAGTTTTCATTTCTGACCAAAAAAAAAATAGAAAATGACAGCCATCCTTTTTACCCGTTTATTAAGGTGGAAGAGTTTTAAACAAATTTTCATTCTTCACTAAAGGAAAAATTTTGCTGAGATTACACAACTTTTCATGATTGTTTTCTCCTGCTTTCAATGTTATTAAATCAATTTTCTCTGGACTTTTCTTCAAAATGACAATTTTTCATGATCACTCAAAATAAAATCACTTACCATCTTCTTCCTTTAGCAGTACACCTCTTCCAATGACAGTGCCCTTGAAAGAGATGTTGACAGTATTCCTGAAATGTGAAAAGTGTTACAGTCAAACCGTCTGGCTGCAACCACCTCTTGTAAACAACTACCTCATCATATTTGAAACCTCTTGTAATGAAGACCTCTCATAAGCAACCACATCTACACTTAAAGAGCTTTAATTTTAAAATATTCTTTTGCTTTTAACCTCCCATAAGTGACCACATGACTGAGTATTCCACTTGTTACATTCTACAGTTCCTCAGATCTCAGTGCCTTGACTATGCAGTAAAATATATAATTATGGCAGTCACATGGTGATTATACAATATTATATAATAATCAAATCAATGCGCACACTCAGATTGGTCAATCAGCTATGGTTTATTGTGCCAGTAACCCATGGAAAATTTGCACGTCTTCCGAATTATTATATAGAAGCAATAGACCACAAGTTTCCATGGTTTATTAATTATGGGCTGATAAACCACTCTGGATGTTGGTAGAACACTCGAACAATTCGTAAATCACTTGCCCGGGGCTCGACACTAACAAATTCTTCCAGTGTTCCACCAACATCCTGAGTGGTTTATCAGCCTATAAACCATAGAAACTTGTGGTCTATAATTGCTTAAATATTTAACAAATAAAGAAGCCTATTAGCCATGTATTACACTGTGATAAAACACAACGGACATTTGAGAACACGAGGGAAATGTAGAAAACGAGTGTTTTCTACATTTCTCGAGTGTTCACAAATGACCGGAGTGTTTTATCACACTGTATATGTAATACATGGCTTAGGCTTCTTCATTTGCTTTAATATATAGACTTAACATGCGCAAAACAATAAAACACGCTCTTTCTATGTTTTATACTCTGATTAAACATAGGTTTTTGACCAATGAGAGCGTGCGCAGGGTCCTATCTATGTTTTAAATACAAATAAAGAAGTGTCAAATTACAGGCTTTTGCATGATCAGGACCTAATTAGACAATTGCAAGTATTGTTTTCCTGTTAACTTTACTGCTTTATCAACTTGCATTATTGGTATAATCCTAACACAAAGCCATGTTGTAGGATGACAAACTTCATCAAACCTGTTATTATAACATGTAAACTGTGGATTGTTAAGTTGTGTTACCCTATGTTGTTGGCTGAAGCTGGGGGTACATCTTTCTTTTGTGTTGCCGTCTGTTTGTCCACAGCTGTACAAGTCGAATCCTTGGTCTGTTTCTTCTCAATGAGAATCAAAATAATAATATTAATAATAATAATATGATATGTTACTTCCTACTTCATTCATACGCTCGCTGCTCAAATGCGCTGCATGCGCTCGGCCTAGCAAGAGCACACAATGGTCACAAACACTTACCAGTGCGGGATGCTAAACCCATAGTCAATTTGACCGAAGGAGGCCAACAAAAATCCTTATTCAGCTTGGATTTAATTCTGAAGGTGGCTCGATATATACTCGAGTAAATGTAAAAAAATCTGAAGATTTTGCCTAAAACTTTGGGGGGGGAGGGGGTAACATATCTTTTTTCGTCAAATGCTTTGGTCGAAGGACTGGGTCTGGCATGCATATTTAATGTATGATGGCAGCTGGCCATGTGACCTTACTCAGCTCATTTGAATTTGCTTTCTGTTCTGCAGCATCGTGTGAAGCATTAATGTAACTTCGAGCAAAAATTGGCCCAAATTTCATTATTTTCGGACATCTGCAGGTGGCTTAAACCTTGCCAACTCCACTGAACTGTTTATTGGCACTGTGAATGTGACAAACTTCGACCAGATGCCTGATTGCAGCTACTGGCAGTTTGTTGTTTATGGACAAGGGCCCATAAAAGCAAATGAGCCTATCTCACCAGGCTTCAACTGCAGATATGGAAGTTTCAATCAATTGTAGAAGTGACTGGAAAACTTTTAGTGTGTGTTATTGAAGCCTTGGTTTGAGGTAGGTCCTTCCGGCTCAAAGAACTCGCAAATTTCCCAGGATGCTTGTTGGCTACTTGTTTGAGGTTGCTGACAAAAAGGAGCGATTAATTTAAGCTCTTGCTCGACTTTTTTTGCCAAACTTTCAATCTGAATTGGAAGCAGAAGAGTTGTTTTGTAATGTTCTCCCTGTGATTAAATGACTGGTTTAATGAAGGATTTGTCCAGACTGTTTGCTTGAGAGGTAAGATTTGCTTGAAATCCATGTATTGTTTTGCAGCTAGTGTGTAGACGGAGATGCTCATTGGAAATTTTGAATGTAACCCCTAAATAAGACCATCTTAATGTGGCTCAAGTTTCTTGTGACCCCTGAAGGAGACCAATCTGTGCATGGCTTAAGGAAAGTGTGACCCCTAAAAGAGCTAAACGAGACCTTGGCGGCTTAAAATATTGGCATTTTGACTGGAACACCCTAAGAGAGACAAAAATCCAAAATTTACACCACTAAGCGAAATGACGAGCATCCCTGTCTGTTTCATATGGGAGTGCCTCCCCATTTCAATAATAATAAGATGTTTCCTTATTTAACTTTCATAACCTGTCATAAGAATCTTTTACAATAAGTTACTGGGATCTTACATGATCAACAAACATAAATTTTCACACCTGTATCTTGCCAATTTGGCGCAAATAATTTCGGCGGTTAACAAGGGACACACTGAGCGCCGTTTTTACCTGATGTAGTCGACCTTTCAACTGGAGGCAAAATTCAACCACCTAAACATGATTTGAGAAATTAAAATGAATCAGCGCAAAGAGAAATTACCAGATGGCTGGAATTTATGAGTCTGATATGGCTATAAATTACCAGTATGAAAATTAGGAAACAATGGAATATATGAAAGACTATATATTTTTGAACTGTACAGAAAGAGGGATATGGAAACATGAATTTTGCAGCTCCTTATTAATGTGCATAATGACCATAATATACTGTGATGATCAAGCATGTCTTCATAAAATTGAGAGTTTACAGGAGAAATCTCTTAAAATAAGTTAATACTTACCAACTGGTTAAAAACATTCCACTTTTCTGCAGATATCCGATTAAATCGTGGAGCCTTGTCCCAAATGCCTGCTCGACGGGAGGCCTCCTTAAGCATAAACTAACATATGCATTGAGGTATTAAACATGTTGTTAGCTTTGTGCAAATAAGGTTACTGGAAGCATCACACTATTGTCTTTTGTGATCCTAGCTATTTAATTATCTGATTGTAAAATTGAGATTTTGAAATTGCAAAACACATCCTAGCTTGGTATAATTTGTACAAAACAGATTGTTACTATGGGCATTTATTTCAATTATTTTGTTGTACTCGCTTAGTGATTTGCTATTGTAAATCAGTGCTATTTTTCCAGTTTGCAATCACTCTATAGCTATTCCTTTTGCTTGTGCATGTACTTCCTGCAAAAATTCGGTCTGACCAGCTTGGAATCACAGTAAGAATACAATTTGAAGGGCAAATTAGACACAAAATTTGTGGTAGGTGTGCTTGTCAATTACAACGAACGCAAAAAAAGATAAATGTCGAATTGTCTGTTCCAGTGTTGTTCGGGTGAAAGTTTCTTGTCGACTTTACAATTATTCTTGGAAAATCACTTGCTGTGACGTGCATAGTGCAGGTAGGTTTTGTTTTTCCTTTTATCAAAATTTTTTTACCTACTTGATGTACACTGTACAAAAACAATCTTGCTTTCGGAGTACATACTCTGAGGTTTGTTTCCCAAATGAAGAAATAAAGAAGACGTTTAAATGTGGAAGCTTTATTATAGCATTGAATATTGAATTGGATCGTTTTCGACTCGATGCAAGTCGACGGGACCTGTATTTCTCAACACGTACGGTCCGACCTTGTGTTCTAATCAATTTATGAATGGCAAAGTTAGGACACTAGATAAAGGAATGAATTGACCAAATTTGTGGAATAAACAATGCCATGCATAAAATTCCTACCTTGAAATATTTCTGGGCAGCCATGTGCACTTTCCCAGCGGGCGCCAATAACTCTTCGGCAGTAAAGCTGTTTATTGCCGGCGCCAGTTCTTCTTCGGACTGTTGGGCGGGTGAGACTGCTGGAGAGACTCGGACTGATGCGCCCTGTCCCACTTCCTTTGCTTGGGCTGGGATTAGATTTACTTGGGAAAGCAGCATTTGCTGCTTTTCCTTGTCCAAAAGGCTAAACAAAGCAGTAAAATTTAACGACTCCATTTTTATGGCACACTTGCAGTCCTTTGTGAATCGGTGGAAAGCGCGAGATAAACTTTGGCGCCATGAATTTCCCGCCTAAATGTTGCACAAGAGACGACCCAATGACAATAAAGAAGAATGATGACATCATATTCAGGCGAACAGGACAATATGGCGGCTGTTTCATGCCCTTGTCCCCTTTGCAAAGGAAAGCTGGTCTCCAGCAGAAAGGTGCGGAATTCGCACATGAAAATTTCTCGTAATTTGCCCGAAGAAAGAGAAGATGAACGAATTGATCCTGAGGAATCTGACGAAGTACAGGGAGAGCCCACAGTGCCCGATCCTGAAAGCAAGGAGCTCCTGCAACTGCAAGAATCAGGTCTTTCTGCAGGTACCAGAACGCTTTGCATTTTTGGTCACTTGGGATTAGTCTCTATATGGAGTTGTTTTGTTTCCTGTCTTTTATTGCCTTTGTATTACGTAGTCTGTGCTCCGGTACTCACAGAAGGAGCTCAAGAATCTGACGAAGAAGACTTGCAGCAACTAGTGCAAGTAAGATAGACTTTTCCAATTTAGAAGCGTTCTTTCTGTGGAACGAAGTGATCGATGCCCATATTTCGATGAGTTAAATGCAAATATTTATTGTTGTCAGAGATTGAAAAGGATTTTGACCATGTTGACTGTGTTCAGTTCTAAATGACGAAAAAAATTTGTAAGTGCACAAAACATGTAACCTCTAGCTAGGGCGATTCCTTGGTAAAAGAACCCGCCATATATTTCCGATGAAACTTGCACTTGGTACTGCTGTTGTTACAGGACAAGGAGTTATAAAAAAACAAAACTAAAGGGGTTCACCGTACTTATTTTCACGCCTGCACAAATGCTGACAAATACGGTTATTTTGGTGACTTAAACTTATGTGGAAATCTCCGTGCGCAAGGAATTAAATACGCTCAATTAATGGTTTCCTATGCAACGTTATATCTCCCTCTGTAGTATTTTTTTCATTCGTCAAAAAAATAGCCATATATTTCTGTCACTTTATTGTTGTATGCGTAAGCTTTGCTCTTAAATATGAGCTATTCTTATTCAAATCAGTGATCCGAGTTGATCTGGTCCGACTTTTGTACCTGCGCCCCCAAAATAGCAGAAATATATGGCTACTTTTTTGACAAATGAAAAAAATACTACAGAGTGAGATATGCAATACTAAGAAATCATGTTAATACTAATTTTCTAATTGCTAATATTACTAATGTAGGCTTAACTAACAGTCCTACTAAATTTTCAATTCTTATACGTACGCTTATACTTATATTTCAACCTGATAATTTGCAACATGCTTATAGCTAACTCTTTGCACATCTGGGACTGGTTAAAACGATAGAAGGGGTTCCATGTGAGGTTATACCAGCACCTTCAATTGATTGCTGGTGTAAGGCAGTTCAAGTCTGCCAAGCTCCAGACCAAGGCTAGTACTGGGCTGTGCTACCGTTATTATAACTCTGTTTACACACGTTGGCTCTATAATTAGACACAGGTTGGTTTTTAATTTAATTAAAATAACAACGATATGAAATTAACATTAAATGTATAAAGTTAAAGACGTTAGTAACGCAAGTAAATATATGTAATATCATCCATTTGAAATGCAGATAAAGATATGAGCAGCACTGGTACCAGTATCACAGAGGTTGTGGGAATTGAATATCCCATTCAGTCCTAAATATTTTTAATCTTCAATTTCACAGCTACTTAAGTTCTGTACATAAATGTGATGATCAATCGTACTTCAGACATTTAATGTAATTACAATGTTATGTTAACTTAGACCACACCCTGATCTTTCATTTTAGCTTGGTGGTATTGATAACAGTGACTACAATGATGTAGAAAGTGATGATGATGTAGAAAGTGCTGGTAGGTTTGAGGGTACTGTTGAGTCTGGTATCGTTTGTAAAACTTTGACAACAGACACAAACTTCGATCCATCAGTCTATGACCATACATGTGCTAAAACCCCACTGTATCCTGGAAGTTCAGTTTCACTTTTACAAGCTGTTGCTCCTCAGTTTTTGTGGTTTTCATCAAATCCTGGTATTAGTAAAGAGAGCCTCTCTTATCAATTTTGTGTTCAGAAGTGTGTCCTCCCACCAGGGAACCTGTTGCCGAGTAACTATGATGAGGCATACTCTATTATTAAACCTTTTCTTGTAGAAAGCATTTGCTTTCACGCCTGTCCTCATGACTGTGTTCTCTTTAGGGACACTGAGAGTAACAAGTATAGCACTCTGGTAAAATGCCCTAAATGTGGAGCAGATCGTTTCTTAAATAGAAACATTGCTGGAAGCATTTTGTTTACTTGCCACTTGGGCCACGTTTCAGTCGCCTCTATGGGACAGCATCACTAGCCCAAGTGGTCCAGTCATTTAGTGCAAATGGGGAAGATCTCAACCAGCATGATATCATGCATGATGTACAACAATCTCCATTATGGAACACCTTTAGAAGTAGTGCCAGGGAAAGAACAGTCGTGTTGCAATCAGCTACAGATGGGATGAACCCATTGAACAAGAATAAGACTTCATACTCCATGTGGCCCATTACTCTGGCTATGCTGAATTTGCCCCGGCAGATCAGATACCTGTTTGGGAGGCTGTTACTTGTTGGCATAATTCCAGGTGAGTATATTTCTATTGAAATTTATCAGCAAAATAGGGAGTAGAGAACTGTTAATTAAGAATTGGTTCATGCCTAGCCTGTGTATATCAAGTTATGAAATTAAGTTTATCATTAAAATTATTAGTAATAGTAATTGGACCGAGGGGAGTGTATTTTCAAATCGGCCTTGCACTTTATGCTTGTCCAATTTTTAAATTACTCGCCTGATCAAAGTGCAAGGCTGATTTGACAACACGAGTGCGATTACTCCCTGAATTGAACAACACAAGGTCCAATGACTAATTAATCGTATGTATAACAATTTTCGGAATAAAATGTTTCTTTCGGGAAGTTCTTTTATTTTATTGAGCACAGCCATGCATACATAAAGGCTTTGTTCATGATTTTAGTTCATGATTAGATAGGGCTAGTACGCGCACTATATTATAATCATGCTACTTTATTCATTAAAGTCCCACTGGACCTGGTTGAATGTTTATTTTCTCCTATTTCTGCTCATGCTCATTGTTTAAGCAGTGTAGAAGAAATAATTTTAGATTTTTTGTGATGTTGTGCTTTCATACGGTAAGGTTACAATGCATGCTTCCTTTTGTCACAGGTTTCTTTATTTTTTTTTTATTTTTTTTATTTTTAAATTATTATTATTTATGTCATAATTACATTAAATTACATTACATTACATTACTTTACATCCACATCGTATACTACACTACTACTACACACTAATACACTACAGATACTTAACACCCAAAAATAAAAAAAATTAAAAAAAATAAAATAAAAAATAATAATAAATTAAAAAAAAATACTGCATAAGTTTTCTAACAAAAACACACAAGTTTTCTAACAGGTTTCTTTATGATTGAACCAAGAGGGCAGTGTTTTGTTATGGTTTGGCAGACTGCATGGGGAAAGACAATGGTGCATTTGTGGAGAAAGAATTCCTCTCTTTTCTTGTTTCCTTTCTTCCAGCCTAACTTACTAACTTAGTTGTTTCCTAAAAACTGTACAGGAAATGGATCAAGGGAGCCTGAAACTTTTCAACCATATCTTGACTTGCTTGTTGACGAGTTGTTACAACTGTCTGACAAATCTATTTATGATTCATACAGCAAGGCACCATTTCTGTTTAAGTGTGAGATGTTGTCTTATGTTCTTGATTATCCTTGTGTGGGCAAGGTTTTCCATGTCCTCGGTTCAGGAGCCTATAAGGCATGTGCTTGGCGTGAAATTCAAGATAAGTATCACACTCCTCAATGCAGAAAACTAGATTACTTCACTTTTTGTAAAAGCTCAGTTATCATTTTGAATTGGTAAGATAGTTACACTGAAGTATTCATTCATTCATTCATAACAAGAAGATATTTTATCACAATATAGATTTTTTCAGGAGTACTGAATTGGCTTGATTATGTTCGGAAAAAAATTCCCTGGACGAGAACAATCAAGAATAAAAGTGAACAAAGCAAGGCATAAAATAAAAGAATTGCAGTACTGCTCAAAAGTAAGTTAACATTTTCTTGCAACATGATAACCTAGACTTGCAAGGCAAGACTCTCATGTTGAGAGACAAGACTTTCATCTCACAAGGAACAAACAACTGTTTTCAATTCAAAAGCGAGTTCAAAGGACATGCACACTAAAAGTCTTATGCAAACTCAATCTGGAAGTTATTGACACTTTACTCTTCGATTATTCAATCACTTTCACCAACATCTCGATTTGACATTTGTTTCTATTCAGTTTCTTCATTTGCGATCATAGATCAAAGTCAACATACATGTACTGAAATGAAACAAATAGAGTGGCCGCCAAATGCATGTTTTTCAGCACTTTCATGTCTTTGTTTTTTTGGCTTGTAAATTAAATTATGCAATCTTGAATCGGCATGAAAAACAAGAGCCTGCAAAACGAGCTGCTCTGGCAGGGTAAACTTCACCATGTCACAATAAATTAATTGTTTTCTCATAAGCTAACTGCTTGCAATATATTCCAAAATATATGGTTCTCACAAGACAGAACTCTCATACCTCAAGATGAGAAGCTCATGTCCCAAACAAGACTATCGTCTCATGACAGATAAGACTTTGGTCTCGCGAGAAACGAGACAAGAGATGGTAACTCACTTTTGAGAAGTACTGTATACAGAACAAACAAAAAGTTATGCTACATAACCTGAAATTGAAGCAGCTCCCTCCTGTACTAGCTACAGTAGTTACTCCACGAATGTTTCTTTCCTTCCTGCACACCAGGCCAAATATTTTGATATTCATATTTTCTATGTGCATTTCATGACAATTTTTGTTCTTTCTTTATATGTGTTTATTGTAAGCACCTTCACAAGATGGTGTATATGAAGAACAGATCTTTCCTCCCCAACAACCATGTTCTCCGCAATGATGTCCAAAGCTTTCCATGCAGAGCGGGGGAAAACAAATCATGTGTATCTTCCAAACCCGTGAACCCAGCCTACAAGGAACTGGAAGAGAAACATACCATCTATAATCAAGCCAAATCCAATACTGAAAGGGCATTTCTTGCTAAATCGTATGGGTGCAAAGGTAGGTATGCTTTCACGAGGCTACCAAATAATGATCGCACCACACTAGTTCACCCTGATGCAATGCACACCATCACCAATGTCATCACCACTCTGGTGGGGCTGCTATCAGGAAATGCCAATATCAGCCAGGTGCTCCTTGAAGAGGAAGAGTTTGGGCGGAGACAATGGTACCGTGATGTACACACAGTAACAGGTACAGACATAAACATATTTGTGGTATTGTTAATTTTTCATGATAGTATGTGGCAATGATTTTTATAAACTCAGTGCCGCAGCATTAGCAGTAGCAAGAATGGAAGAAGTATTAGCAGCAGCAAGTTAATACAAGTTGCACTGTAATGGTACTGTTAATCAATTATTATTTGCAGAGGGTGAAGTGAACATTGGTGAATATTCACCGAGACGAAGTTGAGGTAAATATTCACCAATGTTCACTTTGCCTTCAGCAAATCATTGTTTTAGCTTTAGTTTGAAGAGAAATAAAGTTCAGGCAATTATTTTGACCTGCTGGCAATCAACACAGCAACTGCGTTTGTGATTCTTTGTGGTGTCTTGACTGATGTGAGTTCCTGAAAGGATTTTTGGTCCCAGGGCAATAGCAGTCATTTTGAAAATTCTCCTTCTTTTCAAATGTACAAATATCATGGACTTCGAGAGATGTCTTCTGAATAAATAACTATCAACCATGTTTACTTGTCCAGTTCGCACAGGTGGCAAGCTTCGAAATCAAGCGGTGAAATAATATCATAGAAGGAATCACTCAACCAATCAGATTTCTGGAAACTCTTTGTTCAGCTCTGAATTTAAACTAATAACTGATATTATTATACATTGAACTCGCTATCTCTTTCCGGATTGGCCGAAAGCGTACAGTGAATTTTCCAAATCAGCGCCTATGATGTCATAGCTACAGATTATGCAATAATTCGGTCAAGGTCACGGGTAATCATGTCATTTATGTCTGTGGTGCATGATTTTTAAGGGTAGTCATGTCAAGTTTGCACGCTTTGTGCCGCTTTCCGTCAGTGAAGAACCAAAAACATGACTTTAATTTTTTTTGTTCAATGTATAATAAAACAATTATTAGATTCGGTTTTTGTAATATCCAGAATAATCGAGGTCTCAGTAAGGGTTATCAGCCTCAGCCTTTGGGTTCGGCTGATAACCCCTTCCTCAACTTCGATTATTCTGGATATCACAAAAATGTCATCCAATAATTGTTTACAATCATATTGAATATTATAATCATATTGTTGTGCTGTGCCCGATATATTAGGCAGCTGAACATCTTGCTTGTTTCAATTTTTTTTTTTTAAAAAAAAGATGGCTTCATGCTCTCCAATTGTAGTTGCATGTAGTTAAAATATTTTGATCTAGATACTCCAGGACAGAAACGAATGGCAAAAAGGGGGGTTGGAGGAGCTCCAAAGAGAAAAAAGAAGAAGCAGAATAAAGGTGTGATACTCGCATCCAACTGATTCACAACATACCACACAGCAGATTTTCTTTTAATGATCATAAATCATGACTTGAAAACCACAAGAGTGATTTCCTTGGAAAGTGACATGTAATTATTGATATTACATGTATGTTGTAAAACCTTAACCCATTATAATGATGGCTGCATGCGATGTCATATGCAGGGTCTCTCTGAGTCATGTAAGACCTGGAAAGTTGTGGAATGGAAGTTTATAATTTCATTTTACTGGGTTGCAAAGCCATATTCATCACGAAAGGTCATTGAAAATGATGTTGACTGTAGATAATTATGATTTAAGTCATTGTTTTCTTCTTGCAAAAGAAAAGGTAATCACAAGAAAACCAATTTGCCTGACATTTAGGTAAAAAGACCAAGCAAGATAATGAAGTTGTGACACCAGTTAAGTTTTCCTTGACGGCAGATGGAATCACGGAAGCTAACAAAAGGGCCAGCAGTGTCACAGTACCTGTAGGATTTGGCTATAAACCGTCAAATATCTTCACATCTCAGAAAATGAAATCTCATGATTGGCTCCAGGTAATATGCAATAATTGGAGAAGTTGGTCGAAAACCTTGCCAATTAAGTGCTGATTTTGTGTGAATTTTTTTCTCAGAAGGCCCCTAATTTTTGCATATGGTTTTCAATTTAATAGCAAAAGATTATGGTAATGTTTTGCTCAGGTTTGGTCTTTGTTTTCAAGAAAGGTGTGCAAAAAATTCAGTCTCCTTGCTGTGTCCTCTGGAGATCTTTTGTTGCATGAAAAAAAATAGAAATCTTTTGTTGTAGGAAGCATACAATGTAATAAGTGCTAGTTGATGATGCAAACAGATAACACTCTGCACAGGCTTTGAGTTGCATGCACTGTATTCCTAACCAGTATTGATTTTACTGATTTCACTGTTATGATTCTTTGATTTAACTGCTGAGTATAAATGCAACTTTTTGATAAAACTAGCAAGGTCAATGGAGTATATTATCATCTGGAAACCAAGTACTGGCACTTAAAACTCTTCCTGTATAATGGCAGGTATATTTATTTGCTCCACACACAAGTGTTGTTTACAAATATTATCTTGCACATTTTGTTGTGACAGTTTCTTAAGAGCAACATAATTATTCAAATACTGCATCCTTGGTCTACTACCACAGCCCCAAGAAGCCACTCTTTGCAGGTTCCTAGATGCTATAAGCATGCTTTTGAGAGAGGAACAGTCAGTACAAAACCTTGACAGCCTGGATCTCGAGCTCAATGAAGCAATGGCCCTTATGGAGAGAGACTTTCCCTGCGTCATACAGGTACCATTTTTATTAAACGATCAGTGGTATAATTTATTTAGTAAACAAAATTAATAAAGAAGCGTAGGCTGTGTATTACATTTACACTGTGATAAAACATGACAGGCATTTGAGAACACAAGGTAACTGAAGAAAATACAACCGCTGTTTCCTACATGTTGTCAAAGAACGGAATAAACTTGCCAGGGATATGAGTTTGTATAAATATTCGACCAACGGTTTTATTGGCCACAATTTTAGTGACATACGAGAGAACTTTTGCCATAAATTTATCTTGCTATCTTTTCTCACAATTGATCTTACAAAATTAATCTTCAATTTAACACAAAGGTTAAAAGGAATTATTTTTCATCTTATTTCCTCCCTAGGATATATCCCTTCATCTCCTTCACCACATTGTTGAAGGGATACGGGTCACTGGTCCTGTTCAAGGAATGTGGATGTTTCCATATGAAAGGTGGGTGAGCTTATCTAAGTAAGGTGGCTAGTATACACCTGTAAGTGGCAGTCATTTTAGGTTGAACAACATGCAGTCAACATTTCTAGCATAAATGGTGCATTTATACATGTACCAACTTCAATTGATGTCTCCCTTGTCAGCCTAAAATGAATACTCTGCAACCACAGGCAGCCCAGACATTGTTTGTGATTTACATGCATGACAGTTTTGCGTTTCATTTTGAGCCATTTAAAGAATGCATGGAAATGGTTCGAAGATGGCTCTAAATTCAACTTGCAGTAAAGGATTTAAATAAAAGAAGCTTACCGTAGTCTGCGCTTGTGTTACTTTGAAGTCTTTGTGGCAGCTGAGTTGTTCTAAAGTCTTTCTAAAGCTAATTTGAAGGTTTACACGTTTCCAGGTTTGCTTTCCATTATTTAATGGAAAGCAAAGCTTCATTTATTTAAATGCAGAGCAATTTCAAACATGCTTGTTTACAAAAAAAGGAGAAGTATGTGCATTTACTTATAAATAATTTCCATGACATGTTCATGACATTAAAGCATAATTTACTATGTCACCCTGCTGAAAAAAACCTAGCATAATCTTAATGAAGTGTTTTTGTCTCCTTGCTGGTAAAGGTTTAACTCGTGGATAGCTAGGAGGGTCACTAGTAGGAGATATCCGGAAGCAACTGTCATGGAAACATACCGTGTAAGTCCTGTTTATTATTACAGTTGAACCTCTCCACAACGGCCACCTTGAGGACAGAAGAAATTGGCCATTGTGGAGAGGTGGCCATTATGGGAAGGTAGGGGTGTAATGTGACACAATTTTTTCGGGAAGTACCTGACATGTTTATTGTGCCAAGTTCATGCTTAGTGTAGTGCTTGTGTTCGCTGGATAAGGATTGCCAAAGTTAGATACTACTACCCTTAGTCTAAAAACAAATATGTTCTAAGTATGATGTTCTAAAAAAAGGTTCTTACCAAAAAAGTACTGCATTTTAATCTTAAATGAAAGGCTTGCCGTGATAAATCTTAAATGCACCATACAGATCTAGTGAGGTGGCTGTTGTAGAGAGATTTAAACAAGAGGTAAATGTATGGGTTGTCCGCTAGGACAAAAAAAGTGGTCGTTAGTGGAGGTTCAACTGTATGTGGAATGTCTGGTTAGGTGTTTTTCTGCAGAGTACAGTCAAATAAAGACTACAGAAAAATTGAGCAATGTTCATTAAAATAAGAGGCCATTAACTTACATAAGGTTGCCGAGGAGCTATTTAAGAGGATACATTGCGGCGCACATTAAGTTTCAAATCTTGCATTTTTTTATTCAGGGCTCGACCTTAACTTTTCATACTAGTAGGCTTATGGCTAGTAAAATGGTAGTTCTCACTAGCCAAAGAACTTTTTCTACTAGCCATATTTAAAATAATTTATTCAGTTGAAGTTAGTAA